>ERZ791654.49-NODE-49-length-92439-cov-26.827362_pt1 | contig 92439 bp, 93 predicted proteins | sample MGYA00509960_ERZ791654 | MGnify/ENA primary metagenome ERZ791654 (study PRJEB30046, sample SAMN00715198) | human gut metagenome | study: EMG produced TPA metagenomics assembly of the A metagenome-wide association study of gut microbiota in type 2... | reverse complement strand
TATATAATATATAAATATATTATATATATAATATATATAAAATAATCTAAACGTTGGATATTTACACGGAAAATTACAAAAATATTTTTACTATTGATTTTCTTACTATTTTTATTACTTATTTTCTTATTATTTTTACTTATGATTTTATTAATGCTGAAACTTGAGCTGGAACTCCAGCTCTTAATCCAGATTTTATTATCGCTAAACCTCCAGCTAAACCTATTGCTAATTATATAAGAAATTCAATTAATGCTTTTACTTTTCCCCCGTAGAGGAAAGCATAGCAGAGATGCTATTGATTTTCTTATTATTTTTACTATTGAAATTCCTCCAGTTGAATTTCCAGCTGTTATTTATGATGCAAAATAAGGTAAAAAGAATCGCTCTTGCTGTTTCCTTTACGGGGGATGGAGTGAAGAGAATTAATTATATCACTCATCCAGTTATATTTCCAGTTAATAATTAAGATAATAATCTGGATATTATATATGAAAATCTTATAGATTTTATTACTTATTTTTACTATCACGCCCGTAAAGGAAGGATCACGGAAGAGATCTTATTAATTCTTTTAATATATTTTCAGCTGATAATCCAGCTGTTGCTTATAATTTTAATCCAGTTAAACCTAATGAAATAGCTATTTATGAATTTATTAGAGCTTTTACCGTTTCCCCCGTAAAGGAAATGCAAAGAGAAAATCCTAATTATCTTATTATTAAATCATATAAAATTAGTATTAATTTTAGTTATAGTAAAATTTGAAGATATGCGCGTCATTGAAATTAACGATATGCTTTATAAAATTGCAGATAGAGATTATACTTTTATAAAAGAAGAAGTAGAAAAATATTTACTTCGAGAAGAAAGTAAAGGTGCTATTAAACAGATTATTGATAGAGTTATCCATTATAATAAGCCAGCTGTTGCTGATTTATCTATTAAAGAGATTAATGAAGGAGAATATGGAATTAAATTTAATGAACAAAATTATTGAGATAATTATATTATAACTATTAAAGTTATTAATAGAATGTTCTATAATAATTTTTTAAAATTCTATAATATTTTTCTAACATAATATAATTTTATTACTTATGAAAATTGTAGATATAAATAACAAATTATATATAGTTTCAGAAACTAAATATAAAGAAATTAAAGCTATTCGTAAAGAATATATTAATAGTATAGGAAAAGATTCTGAACGAAATAGTTATTTAAAATATATTGAATATTTTAATACTTTTGTTAAAGAGAATAAAGGAAATTCTCCTAATACTACTATTATAGATATTAGGATAAATAATAAGTAATTATTAATTAGGTTTAACTTGGATTAAAAATAATGGAAATATTATAAATATTGTTAAAGACAATAATATTAAAAATGAATATGGGTTTATTAAATATAAGAAATTATAGAAATAAGGTACTGAATTTTATAGTAGACATTATATAGTATATAAATGTGAAAGAGAGGCTATTTCTGACAATAAGCAAAATAATGTTTAGTATAGTAAGAATGAATATTGTAGATAAATTATTTATAATGATGGATAAAATTGAGATAATAGTAATAAAGTGTGAAGTTGTTAAATAATAATATGGATAATATATTATATAGTTTATATGATAAAAATACTATTAATATTAGAATAAAAATATGAGTAATATTGGAATAAAAATATGAGTAATATAATAAATTGTATAAAAGAAAATGTTTATAATAGTAAAGTAATTGTAATAAATAATATTTTAGGATTAATTGTTAATGATAAAGAAATTAAAGATGGAGTTTATAGAGAGAGATTAGATAATATATAGATGTGAGAGAGGGGCTATTTCTAATGATTATAGTGAAGATAAATGTTGAATTATTAAATATAATATAGAGTATTGTGCAGAAAGAGAAAATACTTATAATGTATAATTTATATTATATAAGTGAAGAAAAGAGAATTATTTTAATAATAATAAAATAAATAATGATATAATTAAATATATTATTAATAAAAATAATAATTATGATAATGTTGAGATTATAATAAAAATGAAAAATAGTTGTTCTATTGATAAAGAAAGTAATTATAGTAAAAGTATTAGGTTGTTAAATATAATATATAGATGTGAAGATGGGGCTATTTCTAATGATCCCCCGGCTACTATTATCGGTCTTGAAGTCCCCCGTCAATGATATTAGAAAATATATTATTTCAAGTATTATAAATATAGTTATTAAAAATAATAATATTCAAGATATAATTAAAGCTACTCCAACCTCTTATAATTATCAGAACAAATCTTGGAATACAAATAACTAATCTTAATATTGTTATGAAAGTAGGTATCTTAAATTTTATTAATGCTATAATAGTTAGTATAGTTAGTCTTATTGCTATTATTAACAGCGGAGCTAAGTTTATATTCAATAGTGAATATGAACAAGCTATAATTGGTGTTATAGCAACAGCTATACTTACAATTAATTTAGTTTATCTTGGTACAAGACTTGCAAGGATATTTGGGAAGAAGTAATATTCTTCTCTTTTCTTTTTATCACTAAACCTCTTATACTTGTCAAAATGAATTTTGGCATAATGGTTATGCCGATCGCAGTAATCGTAGCGAAATTATTGCGAATAATAATGAAGCTCGTGCTAAAGGAGCACGTATTACAACTATGGAAACTTATAAAGTAAAGTTCCAGCGTATCGGTGTTTATGGTGATATCGATAACATTCGTTATCGTATCATTCTTGATAAGTATATTCCTGGTTATAAAATAGACGCTGATGGGCAAGTATTCAAGACTACTATCAACTATATTGACATTCTTCCGAGTGCTTTAATTGCGCAGACTATTCGTTGTATACCAAATCTTGGTATTATCCATGCTTATCTTGTGGAAAAGAATTTGCGTGAAACTGGCAAACGTATTGGTATAGAGGCTGCACAATTGCAAGCATATCTTACTGATGCTGATGTTACAATCGAACGAACTGAATTTCATCCTGGCGAGGAATATACTACTGTCGATGGAGAAGTTTGTATTCACAAATTTGATGGTTATACTACTAATATCACAGATATAGTAGTTGCCGCAAATGCTGAGAGCATTGCTGATCGTGTTATCAATCGTATTATGCTTGGCAGTATTTGATATTATAGTGCTTGTGGGAGAAATCCTACAAGCACTATTTTTATTTAACAACCTCTTATAATAGTCAAAATGAAACTTGGCTGGGAAATATCATATTTCCAATTAAGCCTACTTTTATTTATATTAATTTTATTCATTTTATTATTTATGATAAATGATAGAGTATTAACAGAATATTTCCTTTTTGTAGAATTAGGGCAAGTAATAGCAATAACTATTTTAATTATTTTAGCAATAATCGGATACATCCAAATAAAGAAAGAAAAATGATAATCATTTTAATAACTATTATTATATTTATAATTATAGAGATAATTTTTAAGATCATTAAGAAGAAATAATTATGTTATTAACTATACTAAAAGCTATCGCTTTAATAGTATTATATTCAATAATACTTTATGGAATAATAGTATCAACTAAATCTATTTTTGAAGATTAAAACAACCTCAAAATAATTATCATAATAAATATTGGAAAATATGGAAACAAAAGTATGTAAAGTATGCGGACAAGAATTACCTTTATCCGAATTTAGAAAATCACCATTTACTACAAATGGTATTGCAACTTGTAAAAAATGTGTAAGTGAAAAAATAAAAAAAACAAAATTATTTAAAGAAACAACAGGTTCTACTAATAGTGAGTTAGCTAAATTCACTCCAAGAGAATTAATAGAAGAACTAAAATCAAGAGGATATAAAGGAAAGTTATACGTAACAAGAACAATAGAATTGTGATTATAAGTACTTTATAATAACTTTTTGTTATGGGAGATTATCTTTAGTAGGATTTTGAATAAGTTAGAGCTTCAACGAAGACTATTAAATAATAGGAGGAGGATTAGCAATAGGATTTTGAGTAGGATAAAGGAAAGTTAGAGCTAAAATGAAGACTATTAAATAATTTTAATAGGAAAAATAGTAGGATTAGGAGGAGGATAAAGGAGTTGGAGAGTATTAGTGGGGAACAGACCCCTCTCCATCTTCTTTTCCTTACTTTTCTCCTCCTCTAAAATCAATAGCATCTCAAGCTTATCAAGCTCCAAAATCATCCAAAAATTCAATATTTTAACTTCTAAATCAAATAATTTAATAAATTCTCTATTGTATTCTCAATCTAAACTTTAAAATTCAATAATTGAACTTTTAACTTAACATTAAATATACAAATATTATTAATATTATTATCAATATTGCTATAACTAATAATTATTCAATTAATATTATATGTAATTATATCTAAAATAAAACTATTTTTATTACCTTTATTAATATTATGATATTATCTAAATATTTAATTATTGCTGAAAAATATAATAATAAAGAACTATCCATATGGACTTGCAGAAATACTGCACAAGGGTATATAAAATTATTATTATCTATCGGATATACAAAAGAAGAAGTTCAACTATATAAACTATTAAAATGGCCACTATTTTCAAGAAAATTAAAAACATATCCAAAAATAACAAAATAATTATAAGCTATTTCTCCAGCTTTAATAGGAGATTAACCAATTAATTTTATAAAATTATTATGAAAACCGATGTATTACAAGGTGTAGAACAGGATAGTGCTGTTCAGCCTGAAGTTCAACAGAGTACTTATCAAGAAGCTATTAAGACTCTTCTTGCTTCTGGAGCAAAGAAAATCACTGGCCTTAAAGTAAAAAATGTTAATTTTACTGAAAAAGATAATTATGATATGGTATCATTTACTCTTTCAAGTAAGATTAAAGGTTTTGTAAGTGAAGACAATGGTCTTACTTATAAAGAAAGTCTCACTAATGTTATTTTTAGCTCTACTTATGCTATTGCTGGAGCTATGAAAGAAGATGAAGAATTATCGTGGATGGCTAATTATCTTATTGAACATCCTAAAGCTCTTCCTATTATTTTCAATGGTGCTACTATTGATATTATTCAAAAGGAAGTTAAAGAGGGTGAAGAATATAAGAATGTATTTTCTACTCGCGATAATGTAGATCCTGTTACTTTCGACCACGCTGTTATTATTAATAACATTATCAAATTCAAACTTGGTAAAGCTGGCCAAATTGGTGCTTCTCGTCTTATGGATAAGATGCTTGAATAATATATTTATAAAGAGAGTAGTTTTAGTTATATTATTATAGCTAAACTATTCTCTTTATTTATATAATTAAGTTACCAAATTTTAATCAATTTTTATATTCAAATAAGAATACTATTATTAGTATATGAAGAAAAAAAATTATTATATATTTGCATATATCAAATAATAGATTTATATTTGAATGTTATTACTAATAAACAAACAATTTTAAATATAATATTATTATGGAAACTAAAGTTGCTAAAAAATCTGTTGAACCTAAAGTTGCTAAAAAATCTGTTGAACCTAAAAATGATGAATCGAAAGTATATATTGGTCAAGAAAAAATAGAAGATCCTAATGCTACCGAACAAGAAAATACTCCTACAAATAGTAAGGGAAGAACTATTAAAAATATTCCTAATCACATTACTGAGCTTGCTCTTATTGTTAAAAACAATGCTCAAATTCGTCGATATACTGCAATTGCTATTATTAATTATCTTTGTCAGAAAGGAGAAATTAGTAAAATTTCAGCAGAAGAACAAGCTAAAGGTAAAGGTAATTATGTAAATTTCCTTTGGGATAAATTTACTGTTAAAAGTAATGGTCTTTCTCGCGATTATCGTTATACTGAAAAGTTTTTTATCACAGCTTTAATTGGTTCGTTTACTTCTTTTGCTGCAAATTCTAAAGAAGTTATTATTAACTTTCTTAAAGAAGAAAATGCAGATTTTAATATTGAATAATATATTATGTCTGATGTAGAAGAAAATGAAATAATTATTAATAGTGAATTATTAAATAATGATTTTGATGATCTTGCTTTTGAGCCTGAAATTATTAAAGGTGATGAAGATAAAGAGTCCGCTATTAAATATGATTATTAATTAATAAATAATATTATGAATAAGTTTTGGTGGTCAGTTATTATGATTGCAGCTATTGTAATCGTTGCTATTATTGATATTAAAACTATGCCTATTTGGGTAGTTATTGTTAATGTAGCACTTGGTATTGTAGCTGCATATGCAGCTTTTAGAATTGGAAAGATTCAAAAGCAAGTAAAGTAATAGTCCGTGAACTCTCCTCTACGGGGGAAAATCAAAAAGCTCTAATTTAACTATTTTAAATAGCTATGAGTAGTTATGTTTCGATAGGCAATTGTACTAATTATATTATAGCTATTTGAAATAGTTATTTTATTGAACTATGGTGTAATGGTAACACAGCAGATTTTGGTTCTGTCGTTTCTGGTTCGAGTCCAGATAGTTCAACTAATATTAATTATTAAATTTATATTATTATGAAAACTAATAAATTTATTGAAAATTCTAAGAAAGAAGTACTTGATAGATTAAAAGAATCATTTGCTAATAAAGATATAGAATATAAAGAAAGTAATCAACTTGCTTTATTAAGAAGAATTTTTAATGTCAAAACGACTATCTGTACTGTAGAAATATGTATTATAGAATTATTGCTACAAAATGATATAGATATAGAAGTATTAACTAATGTTACTAAAAAATATAATAAATTATGTGAAGAATTAGATATTCTTAATAGTTATAAAACTATTTTTGGTATTGATTAATTTAATATCATGATAGGGAATTGGCGCAATGGTTAGCGCAGAAGTCTTATACACTTAAGGTTATGGGTTCGAATCCCATATTCCCTACTAATATAAGTACTATTACTCATTCTAATAAAAATAATATTACACTTTCTATTATTCAATATGTCATAGAGATTATTTGCCACTTCTTTCTTTAATATTATTTTTAGAGTAATAGTACTTTTTAATTTTAATCTTATTATTAATTATTAGCTCGGATGGTGGAATAGGTAGACACGCCGGACTTAAAATCCTGTGGCCAGCAATGGCCGTGCGGGTTCGATTCCCGCTCCGAGTACAATTACATATATTAAGGTTCACTTTAAATGTTTAACCAAAAACTTTAAAATCATGTTACTTCCTTTAAACCTTAAAACTTCTAAAAGCGTAGCTTTAAGTATTATTAAAATTGATCAGTTTTATTCTATAAAACCATGTACTATTGTAAATGGTTTTGGTATGGATAAAATTGATAGTAGTTTTATTTTTACTGAAGCTGACGAGAATTATTTTTCTCCTATTCCTGTATTTGATTTCGATGAGAAATTTGATACAACTGGAGAAGATTTACTCATTTGTCTTGAAGAAGTATTAGCTAAACTTAAAGATGAGTTTAACTAAACATGATTAAGAGAGAAAGATTAATATCTTTCTCTCTTTTATTTTATATTATTTAATATTATTTAATTATGAATAAAGAAATTAAAGAAAACTTAACTGGACTGATGGTTACTCTTGGCACAGATACAGAAAGAAAATTTGCTTGGTGTTTACGAAAAATTAATAATCGCCCATTTATTTGTATTCATAAAAGAAAAGATGGATATTCTAAATTTAATGAAAATGATTTTATTACAGCTTTTCCAATAGATGTTATAGAAGATTGTCTTAAATTACTTTTGTAATAAGTATAATAATTATTATATTATTAATAATTATTATACTTATTTTTATTTTATAAATTATAATATTATGCAAAGTAATATATTAAACATTGAAAATTGGAGTAGTTATAAAGATGAAGTAGGTACTCATTATACATATAAAATAAATAATCATTATACGTATGAATTATATATTGGTTACGATAATATAATACTTGATAATGATTTATATAATTTAACTATTTGTAAAATAGAGGAAGATGATTATTATGATATAGAAAAATGGCTCTGTTTAGATAAAGAATTATCTTATTGTTTAAATATAGCTAAAGAAAATTATAAAATTTATAAAAATAAATAATATTATAAAATTTATAAAAATAAATAATATTATGAAATTTATAATTATAGTAAAGTAACAAAAAAATAGTTTTATGGAAGGTATTCTTAATTTAGAAAATTGGAGAAAATTTGGTAATGATTGGGTTGGATATTATATATATCCTATTGCGAGTAAAGTAGCTTATGAAATTGTAATAAATTTTCATTATTTGGATACACCTATTTTAACAGCAAAAGGAACTTTATCAATAGTAGGTTTATGGAATAATAAAGATAAATCTGTATCATTAGAAAGAGAATATCTCGCTAAAGATTTACCTGTACAAGAATTATTAACTATTGCTAACAAAGATATGAATGATAACATTAACAACATATGAAATTTAATGATTATAAATCTAATAAAATTAAAGAAATAATAATTATAGAAAATCAAGATACAACTTATAAATATAAATACTAATATGTGTAATATTTGTGATAATATAAAAGATAAAAGTTATTTATTAACTGAAAGTAGTAGAGAAGAATTAAGAATTGGATTTATAGATAAAGTAGATGATTATATAGTTAATCAATATTATATATATTGTGTTACTGATAATTGTAATATTGGCTATCCAATCAAATATTGCCCGGTATGTGGAGCAAAACTTGAATGAAAGCTAATAATAGCTTATTTTAATAGAATTGATTTAATTAAATATAAAATTAGATCGATTCTATTATTTTATAAAATATTCAAAATTTTAGCTTAAAATAGCTGTATTAAATATAATATTATATGAGTACGTATAAAGATATTATAATAGATTGTCTTAATAATGACAAAGTTATTCCACCAAGAATTAGATTAAATATATATAATAAAATATTAAAAAGAATTATTATCAGTGATGAAAATAATGAAATAAAATATATTTGTATTGAACTAAGAAAAATTTTAAATGATTATAATATAAATGTATATGATACAAATTTTTATTATAAAGATATAAATGATGAATATATACATAAAAATTATAAAATATGTTTTCCTGAATTTGATAGAAATTTAATACTTAAAAATACTAATTTATTTTATTTAATTAAGTATAGCGATATTTCTTGGTTTTATACTATGCAAGATAGAATTACTTTTGTTAAACTTATGATAGATATTGTTAATAAAGAAATTATTAATAATTAATGTAGTAAAAAGAAGGTAAAAGAATAGTATAGTTGATCTTCCTTTACGGGGGATATGGTAAAAAGAATTAATTATAATTATTTATATTATGAATACTTATGATAAACAATATATTAGAAATTATATATTAAATAAAAAAGTTATTCCTCCTATTATAAGAAAAGAAATATATATTAAATTATTAAAATTAATTGAATCTAAAGAAGAAACTTTTATATGTATTGCTTTAGAAAATTATATATGTTGTAGCTATAGTATAGACAATTATACTATGAGAAAATTATTTGATTATATTAATGCTGATCATAAATACGCTGACATACTTCCAGAATTTAATAGAAATAATATTAAAAAATATGCCAATCTATTTAGCAATACTTATGATACTTTAAATTATGCTTGGTTTACTATTAATAAACAAGGTATAGAAGATAGAATAACTTTCATAAAACTTATGATTGATCTTGTAAATAAAAAAATAGAACAAGAAAACAATTAATTAACTAATTTTATTAACCAAATTAAACATTGTAAAATTATGGCTAATCGTCATTATGATGAAAATGGAGTTGTAAGGATGTTATCTAAAAATCCTTTTGTTACAGTTGATACTGTAAATAAATCTATTACTTATTCTGAAGGTACAGGTATTCATACTTTTGGAAAGATAGATTATCTTGTAAATTATCATCAGTATCACGCCCGTAAAGGAAATGCAACAAGAGTTGCTCCTACTAATTCTGAATATACTATTAATAAAAAACTTGCTAAACGAGATAATAAAAATAGTTTTGTAAATTCTATTAAAAGTATATTTAAGAAACAATAATTAAACTATTATGCCTTATTTTGATTTTAGTGTTACTAAAAAACAAACTAACACTAACCATAAAAAAGCAAAACAATACACAATTATTAAAAGAGATATATATGGAGTTGTTCATATAGCAATTACAGGAATGTTATTTGTAAATATTAATAATACTGTTGTTCCTATTCTTAAAGATTGTTATAATACTGCTAAAAAAGATAAAATATTTTCTCTTAAATTAAATAAAAACTCTAAAAGATTATGTATTGTTAGAAATAAAAATGAAAGGCTAAATTATACAAATGAGAATTATTTACCATTTGCTCCAGGTTGTATAGTATATGGTAATTTACTTCTTAATCCTTATGGAACTACTTTGTTCAATATCAAAAAAGTTATTATAGAATATGATAATGAAGAAAGTAAAATTGCGTTTAATTATTGGAAAACTAATTATGAAGAAATAGAAAGAAATAGAAATAAAAATAAATAAATGGATTTTTATAGAAATGAAAATGAAAATAAACAATCCGTAACATTTACAGATGATCAAAGTGCTGCAATAGATGAATTAATTTCATTTATTGCAACTAATTGGTCTGATAAAGATTTTATTAGAGGATTGTGTGGCCCAGGAGGTACTGGAAAAACTTTTGTTACTAAATATATTATTGAAAATTGTAAGTATAGTCATAGTGTAATTAAATGTACTGCACCTACTCATAAAGCCTGTCGTGTATTAAATAATGCTATTGGAAATATTAGAAATGTTGAAACTATACAAAGTACATTTGGTCTTAGACTTGATTTAAAATTAGAAGATTTTGATCCAGAACGACCACAATTTAATCCTATTGCTGGTCCTAAATTAGATAATATTAAATTACTTATTGTTGATGAAGCAAGTATGCTTCCAACTAAATTAGTAAAATATATTATTAATACATGTAAAAAATTAAATATTAAAATTATATTTCAAGGAGATAGTTTTCAACTTCCTCCTGTTGGAGAAAAGCAAAGTTATGCTTTTACACAATGTTATAAAACAAATTATCTTAATGAAATTGTAAGACAAGGAAATGATAATCCTATAAGAGATATATTAAGCATTCTTCGAGAAGATATTAAAAATAAAACTTATAGATTTTTAGAATTTATTTCTAAAAACAGAAATAAATATTTTTATAATAATGTAAATGAAGGATTTTTTGTATGTGGCGTAAATAAGTTTAAAGAATTAGTAGATAAATCTTTTCTTGATGAAGAATATACTAAAAATATTGATATGTATAGAATTGTAGCTTATACAAATAAATGTGTAAGTAGTTGGAATAATTATATTCGTCATACTATAATTAAAGATAATGACAAAGCTATAATTACTAAAAATGATTTAATAATGTCATATGAAACTATTGTTGATGAATATTTAAGTATAATTATTAATAATAGTGAAGAATATATTATTAAAGATATTACTAATTATGTAGATGATAAATATGGCTTTAAAGGATTTCTTGTTAAATTCCAAATGATACATGGAGGAAATATAACTAAACCATTATTTATAATAGATCATAGAGATAAATTTACTGTTCAAAAATATGATAAAGTAATAACTGAACTTATTAATGCTGCTAAATCTGCGTCTACTTCTACAAGAGGAACAAGATGGAAAGAATATTATAATTTTAAGAAAAAATATTTATTAGCAACTAATATAATAAATAAATCTGGTAAAATTATTTATTATAGAGATATAGATTATGGATTTGCTATTAGTAGCCATAAGAGTTAGTAACTTGGCTCTTGTAAAATCCCTTTAATTGCTGGAATATCGTGAAGATAATAGTGCTACAACATAGAATGAAAATTCAAGTGTGAATGCTTGAAAAACTATTATTATATGACAATCAGCAGCCAAGACTACTCATTATGTTGTGAAACATAATAATAGTAAGGTTCATCGACTATCCGAAAGGAGTACTAATAATAATATTATAACTATTATTGGGAAAAGGGGGAAAATTATTCATAATATTATTTGGATGTTATAATTCATAATATTATATTTGTTTTGGAATATAAAATTTATACAAATATGAAAGTAAATATTTATGGAATTATAAATCCAATTACAAAAGAAATTGTTTATATAGGACAAACTCCAAGTAATTTAGATTATTATATTAAAACTAAATATTGGAAACTTAATGAAGTTAAACGTGGAAAAAGAAATTGGAATAAATTATTTCATTTTCTTAATGATTTATTACCTATAAAAGCAGAAATTACACTTTTAAAAATATGTGATACTGAAAAACCTTTTAATGATCCTGATGGATTTGAAAAAATTTATATTAAAAAATATAAAGAATTAAATCCAAATTTATTAAATGAAACAGATGGAGGAATTGGAGGTAATACTCATAAATATAAATCTATTGATGAAAAAATAGCTATTGGTAAGAAAATATCTAAAAAACTTAAAGGTAAAAAGAAACCTATTGGATTTGCTGATCATTTAAGTTTTATTAGAAAAGGTGCTAATAATCCTATGGCTATTAAGAGAAATATTGGAATATATTATAAAAATGAACTTGTATGTAAATGTAATTATGCTTTTGAGGTAAATGAATTTTTTAATAAACAAATTTGGAGTAATATATATAAATATATAAAATGTAATTGTCCATATAATTATAAAGGATATATTATAAAAAGAATAATTTAAGATATAGTCAGGCTTATAATGAAAGTTATAAGGTTATGCAAGGCTCTACTTATGATACTGTTTTTGTTGATGTAAATAATATGGTATTTGATTCTAATGGTACTCCTTATGCAAATCAAGACGAATTATTAAGAAGATTATATGTTGCTTGTTCAAGAGCAAGAAAAAATCTTATACTATGCTATGGGAATTAGAAAAAAAATAAATAAATATATAGAGTTATTTCATAATAATTATACTTCTATACCTATTGATAAAAATAATATTTGTATTAACTGTCCTAATAGAATTTTTCATACAGGAGAACATGTAAAATTTGGTTTTGGAAATCCATCTTCAGGAAATTTATTTATATTACCTACTTTTAATAATATAAAAGAAATTATAAATATATTATCTAAAGAATATACTGAAATTACAGGATTAAATATATTTGAGAATGTTTATATTACAGCAAAAGTAAAATGTACTATTGATAAAAATTATAATACTTATTTACAATCTATGCCATATTGTAAATATTTTCTTAAATATGAAACTGAAAAATTTATATTTAGAAATATATTATGTTTATATATTAATAATAATGATTATATTGCTAATCTTCCATATCATCAAATTAAAATAATATTTAATAATAATCAAAAAGGAAGATATAATAATTTTAAAGTATTATTTGCTAATGCTATAAATTCTTTTATATGATTATTACTAAATTTTATGATATTGAAGTCTTAAAAAACTTCTTTTCTATTACTATTGTTGATATTACTTCTTATCTTAATATAATGAAAGATGCTTGTAAAATAGAAGTTAAAAAAGATAAAGAAGTAAAAACTCCTATTCCTTTAGTTCAAAAATATACTGTAAAAGAAATAAAAGAATTACTCAATCAAGTAAAAGTTGAACAATATTATATTACAGATAATGATGATAGTCAATTATTATCTATGGTTTCGGCTATAAATAATATGCGTTATCATAAAGAAATAATTGATAATAATGAAGTAGATATTATTACTCATTTATATGGCTATAATAGTTCTAAATATGATGATTTAATGATTGCTGCATTATTAATGCACTTTGATCAATATAATACTACTAAAGAACTTATTAGAATGCTATATGAAACTTCGCAAAAAATAATATCTTTACAAAATAATGAAGAATTAGCTAAAAAAGATTTTTATATTGAGTCTTTAAGAAAATATAAATTACCTTTTACAGGTGTTGATATAATGACTATTTTTGCTTTAAACAAAGCAAATAGTATTATTGATAAAAATGGTGATAAAAAACCTGTTCCTAAAAGTCTTAAACAGACTTCTATTAATATTCAATGGTATGAATTATTAGAATTTATTCTTCCTCCTATTTGTGAAAAAGATGTAAATTATTATTATAAAGAAGATAGATATAGAGGAATGTCTATTACTCAATTAAACGATCTTATTAATGAATGGGATCGTTATATTATTAATGAATATATTCCTCCTATGATGTATTATAATAAAAATGATTGTTTTATTGGATGCGAAATAGTTAGATTATATATTGATGAAATTAGATTAAGATATACTATATCATATTCTTATAAAGTAAATGTTTTGAGTGCCAGCCGTAGTAAAATGGCTGATATTTTATTTAGTAAATTCTATTCTGAATTTAGTGGACTTCATCCTTCTCAATGGAAAGGTAAAATTACTGAAAGAAGTGCACTATCTTTTAAAAAAGTTATATTTAATTCTATTAAATTTAAAACTCCAGCTCTTCAAGAAATGCTTGAAGAAATGAAACAAATTGTTATTTTTTCTATTGGTAAAAAAGCATTAAAAGATGTTGCTCCTAAATATTCTAATTTTAAATATTTAAAAAGTGATATTAATAATGCTTGGTTTGAAATTACTATAAATAATTTAACTTATTCTATTGCAACAGGAGGATTACATAGTCAAGATGTTCCGAGAGTATTAATAAGTACCTGGGATGGTGCATCTTCCTTTACGGGGGAAACGGTAAAGAGAAATAATGAAAATATTAATAATAGTAATTTTGTGTATGTTCATTATGACATCTCTTCATTTTATCCTTCTATTATGGCTGAATATGAAATTGGTCCTGAACATCTTAATATTCATATTTTTAGTAAACTTATTAGATGGTTAAGAGATACTCGCATTGAAGCTAAACATAGTAAACAAGATATTATAGACGGTATTCCTAAAAATATTCTTGCAGAAGCATTAAAGATTGTTATTAATAGTATTTATGGAAAATTAGGCTTTGCTTATGGTGATCTTTGCGATAGACTTGCTGTTCTTAAAGTTACTATTAATGGTCAGTTAATGATTATGATGCTATGTGAAGAATTGGAGTTGAATGGGATAGAAATAGTATCTGCGAATACTGATGGTATAGTTGTCAAACTTTTTGAAAATAAAGTCGAAACATTTAAAGCTATTACTGAACAGTGGCAAAAAGATACAAGATTAAGTGCTGATAGTGAATATTATAAAATTTATGCTTGTAGAGATATAAATAATTATTTTTGTCAAGAAACCAATGGTAAACTTACATATAAAGGTGCGTTACATCCTTTACAATATGCTATTGATTTGAAAAAAGGATATGATATGCCTATTGTAGCTAAAGCTGTTGTAGAATATTTTATTAATAATACTCCTATTACTGAAACATTATATAAAGCTACAAATATTTTAGATTTTTGTAAAACTCAAAATATAGGAAGACAATTTCATGTAGAAGAAACTATTATAGATAAAAATGGGAATACTGTTTATAAAGAAAGTCAAAGAAATTGTAGATTTTATGTATCTAATAATGGTTCTATAATAGAAAAAGTACATAATACTGAAAAATCAAGAGGAAAACTTTGTGCAGGATTTAAAACTACTATTCTTAATAGTTTAGATGATAAAGATATTTCTTTAAGAGATATTAATTATCAGTATTATTATGATGAAGCATTTAAGATTATTAATCCTATTAAATTAGGAATTAGCCCTGCGTTAAAAGGAAATAATATTAAAAAAACTAAAAGTGGAAAAGTTTTAATTAAAAAATATAGTGGAGCTTTTAACACTTTATTTGACGATTAAATATGAATGTATTAAATAACTATTATGAAGAAGTAGCTAATAAATGGAAAAGTCAAAAAGGTATTGGAAGTGTATATTGTCTTAAACCTTTTAGTTATTCTGAATTAGCTATAAATATAATTAATAAAGTTCTTGCTAAAAATAAAGATTCAAGAATATTTATTGTGACAGATTGTTTTAATACAAGACAATCTATTGTTGATATTTTTTATAAAAATAATATTGATAAAGATACTATTAAAATTTTAAGTTTTGATTATATAAAGAAAGGATATAATTATAATTATGATTTAATTATACTTATAGGAATTAATAATTATGATAGTAGAATTGATTATTTAAAACAATGTACTAAATTTATTCTTTCTATAATGACTAAAACTATTATTGATTCTAATAACACTAATTTATTAAATAATGTTTTACCTATTATAGTTAGTAATATAAGTAAAGAAGATGCTGTTAGGGCTAAAAGATTTTCCCCCGTAGAGGAACATCGAATAATGATCGAATTAGATGATAATGATAAAAAAGAATATGATAAACAAACTGCGTTTATTAATAATTCTATGAATGTAATAGGTAATATTGAAAATATTAAAAGAATTAAATGTGGAGATTATAAATTAAATTTATCTGCTGCTGAAGTTAGACATAATATTGCTAAATCTAATGGATGGTCTGAAAATTTAGATATGTCTATTCCTTTTAATAAACAAATAGATGAAATTTATAATCCTAATGCGTTATTAGAAAGAGTTTGTACTATTTATGAAATAATGAAGAATCGTAGAGATTTAGTTACTGATAATAAAAATAAATTACCTGTAATATTAGATATTATTAATAGACATCCTGATAAACAATTTGTTATTATATCTAAACGTGGTGAATTTGCGGCAGAAATTACTAAATATTTAAATAATAATAACATTAAATGTGGAGATTATCACGATAATATTGAAAGTGGTATTGCTGTTGATGATAATGGTGTGCCTATATTAATTAAATCAGGTAAGGATAAAGGTAAACCGAAAATAGTGTGTTCACAAGCTATTTCCAGCTCAAATTTAAGATATTATAATGATAACCGATTAACTGTATTATCAACTAAAAACGCATCATTAAATAAGCTAAATTTAGCTTGCTTCGGATTGATAATTACTTCCCCTCTTTGTGATAGTGTTATTGATATTAGAAATAAATTTAAAGAAATAGAATTTAATACTACACCTAACCTTGTATATACTATTTATTGTAATTCTACTATTGAAGCTAAATCTATTGCTGCAACAAAAGAAACTCCGATATATAAAGTAATTAATGAAACGGAAAAAGAAATTTTATACGATGAAGAAAGCGGAGATATAATTTTATAAAATTTTATTTATTTTTTTTTGCTATAGATTTGGTAGTTATAAATATATGTATTATAATTGTGATGTAAAACTAATACGGTTCTTTGATATATGGACGGAATAAATGAACAAAAAGAAAGTATTAGTAATAACGATACGCCTGTTGTTACTAATAACAAATCTGGAGTTCAACATTCAGTTGCCGTTCGTGATAATTTTAATGGTAATAGTCTTTCTTCAATTAATCTTTTCGATAATGAACAGTTAGCTGCCGCTATTGCATTTTTAGATAAGATTATGAGAAGTGATAAAGGTGGTATTAAAAGTGTAAATGATGGTTTAGCTATTCTTATGAGAGCTAAAGATCTTAATATGCCTTTTAGTACAGCTATTGAACATATTCACGTTATTAATGGTAAAACTGGAGTTGATATTCACGTTATTAAAGCATTATTATTGAGGGCAGGTGTTACTTGGCGTTGTATTAATAATTATTCACCTCTGTATGAATATACAGACGGTATTAATGTTTATATTGATGGGAAATTTCCAGATTTTGTTGAAAGATGTAAATCTGTAAAAGAAGCTAATGAGAAACGTATTGCCGATGAAAAGAACGGAATTACTAATGAAACAGTATATATATATCCTGTTAGTTGGTATAGTGATTTTTCAGGCAATATTTATAAAAGCTATAATTTGACAAATAAGTTTGAAGTTGCTGTTAATAGACAGCACGCAGATAGTATTATTAAATCTGGAAAAATTCCTATTTATAGAATAGCCAATCAACCTGTAGATTATATTACTAAATATGAATTTACAAGAATTATAAATGGAAATACTATAACAGCTATTGGAGAATTTACTTATTCAGAAGCTCAAACAGCTAAATTATTTGAAAAAGATACTTATGCTAAATATCCTAAAATATTAATTAGTCATAGAGCTTTTACTTATGGCGCTCGTGATATAGCATCTGATGTTATTATGGGTTGTATGGAAACTACTGAATTAAAGATTATAAGTGGTAAAGAATTAGGTAATATAGAATTGGCAGAAGTAGAGGATTTATCTGCAACTACTAAAATGTAGTTAATATTCCTCTAAAACATTATAAACAAATTAATTTTTATTAACATTTTTTAAAACAAAATTATTATGAAAAGCGTAAATGTAAAGTTTGGTTTCTCGGCTGTTAATGCAGGTCAGCGTAATGTTAATTATGATCCGCAGGTTATTGCAGTTTCTACTCCCGGTGGTTTCCGTATTACTTCTCCTGTAAGTAAGATTTTGAATGTTCAGCATGGTGATTATATTATGTTTATTAATAATATTCCTGGTATTGATCAGGCTATTGCTGAGCGTAATGAAGCACTTGTTGAATTCTGTGATGAGAATGGTATTGATTTTGATTCTCCGGAGGCAGCTATTGCTATTCACAAGGAATTTGATAAGTGGGGTATAGCAAAGGGTATTGTAGAAAAAGATGCCAAAGGCAATGTTCGTACTACTAACGAGCGTCTTACTAAAGATGAGCGTATGAAGTTTGTAAAGGAGAATTTCGAAGAGATGCTGGAAGCTGCTATGGCTCAAGATGATGATGAGCTTAAAGCTGCTCTTTCTCGTGAAGATGCAACTCTTGAAGAAAAGATGAATATTCTTTGTCCTTTTGTTAAGGGCCGTGAAATTCCTAAATATCGTGGTTCGAAAGTAGCAAGTCCGAGCGAAGTAACCGGTGCTGGTGTTAATCTTACGTTTACTGATACTAATGTATGGAATCAACTCAAGTATGATCTTGGTGATAACGCAAATAAAATTAATCGTATCTTTGATGCTGATGTAACGACTGTTGAACAGATTTTCGTATTCGACGGTTATGAGGATGTTAAGGTAAATGTTGTTATGATGGGCGAATATACCGATAAAGCTCCCGCTCGTATTGGTACAGCTAACGAAGAGTAATTCCGTTTCATATATTAATTAAATGATGGCTAAAATACTATTAATATTTAATGGTGTTTTAGCCATTTTTATATTCATTTATTAAACAATTAAATTTGCAAATTTATGGTACAAGAAAAAGATGGAAAAAGCACTACTGATCAAAGTGCTGAACCTAAAGTAATTAAAAAAGCCCGTCGTGGTATTACAAATGAAGTTCGAGGAGCTGCGCGTATTAAATTTTCGCAGCGAGATGCAAATCCTCAAAATGGACTATTTTTAGCTCATATTGAAGATATTAAAGTTACGGAAGCTACTATTGGAGAAGATTCTGTAGGTCTTCCCTCTTTTACAGGAATGACTATTCCTAAAATTCAAATTACATTTGCAAGTAATCATAAAAACATTAGTGAGCGTCGTTATATTACTCAACAATTAATGCCTGCAGAGTCTAATGTAGATACTATTCCTGGTGGTAAAGATGAATGGAAAGTTAATTCTATTCTTCAAATGATGAAACATTATATGGATGTATTTATTCTTAAAGGCCGTGAAATGACTGAAGAGGAAGAAAATGCTCTTACTTTGCCTTTTGAGGATTTTGACGAAAACGGTGAATATATTTCTATACCCACAGAAGAAGTTATTGCTGGATGGAAAACATTATTTACTAATTTTGTAGCAATTATGCGAAACGATCGTGTAGATAATGGTATTCCTGTTTATAAGAAATCCGCAAATGAATTTATTACTATTTGGCTTAAACTTCTTTGTTGCATTAAACAAAAAGGAGCTTGGAAAGCTATTAATAGTGGAAGAAACGCAGGAGATTTAGCTGTTCCTGGATTTGTAGGAGAAGGTATTATTGAAATTTATAAAGCTAACGCACTTCCTACTCTTCGTGTAGATGTAAGTAAGGAAAGTATTATTTTGCAAGAAATAGCTAAAACTCCTACTATGCCTAATGTAGGTTCTACTCCTGGTATGCCTGGTGTACCTATTACTCAATCTGCTCCTGGTATGGTTATGCCTGAAAGTCCTATTGATTTTGGTGCTCCTGCAGACGGGCTTCCTTTCTAAAATAATAAACAACGACAGTATATTTAATTTCATATTGGGGGAGGTATTTATTAATACCTCCCCTTTCTTTATAGTATGAAAAGAAATATAAATAATGCTAAATTAGATAAAAATTTTATTCTTTCTAAAATAAGTCAAATAAGTATATTTTCTGCATATTTAGGTTTAAGTGAAGAAGATATTAAACATTGTATTGATACTGGAGAACTAATTATTTCTCCTTTAAGATATGATCGTCATCCTACTTGTGGATTTAGATATGATAATAGGGGAAAACTTAAATTTAAAGATTTTGCAGGATTTATATGGGGAGATTGTTTTGATATAGCTGCCTATGTAATTTCATATACATATAATAGATCTATTGATATTACTAATAAAAAGGATTTTATATCTGTATTAAAACATATTGCATTTACTTTTGGAAATATTATTTATGGAAACGAAAAAGATGAAAATGTATTAAAAGATCTTTCTATAGGAAGAGATAATATTAAAAAAAGTAAACCTATTATAGAATTTATAGTTAGAGAATGGAATAAATATGATATTGAATATTGGGAAAAAGGAGGAGTAGATTTAAATTGGTTAAATATTAATTTTATATACGCCGTAGATCAATATTATATAAATAGAAAAACTAATCCTCAACCAAAATATATTTATGATAAAAAAGATCCTTGTTATGCTTATATAACAGGTAGAGATAATAAAGGAATACATGATGTTAAATTGTATTTTCCTAAAAGAGATAAACATTATACTAAATTTATTACTAATTATAATCATTTAGAAGGTATTTATAATCTTGAAAGAGATGATTATGATTATATAGTAATTACTAAATCTACTAAAGATAGAGTAGCTTTAAGTAAAATGCTATGGGCGATGTCTTCCTTTACGGGGGATGAACTAAAAGCAAAAATCGGAACTATTAATATTCCTGCTGAAAATTATAAATTAAGTACTGCTGAATATTATTGGTTGTATAATAAACTTGCTATTAAAGATAGTAAGCGATTAATATGTTTAATGGATAATGACAAATCTGGATATTTAGAGGCAATATATTTGAGAGATGAATTTGGTATGTTGCCAATTTATATCCCTAAAATATATAATACCAAAGATTTCTTTGAATTAAGAAGTATTTATGGTTTTAATAAATGTAAAGAATTTATTATAGAAACTTATAACAAAATTAATGATTATGTTACAAGAAATCAATCTATTAGGAATAAGGAAACAAACGATATTATGCCATTTTGAAAAAATATGCGATTTAGCTGTTATGAAAGAAATAACTGAAACTGATGAAAAAAATATTGATAAAGGATTAAGATTTAATACAGGAACTCAATTTATAGAAAGAGATAAAATTATTTTATATGGAGAAATAGATTTTAATAATAAAAATGATGTTAAACTTATAAAGAATAAAAATTTAATATTTCCGGAAATAGTAAGTAATATTGTATATAGCACATTCGATTATAAATCTGGAATAGCTACTCCAATAAATAATGTTTATAAAATGACTATTGAAGTCGATCCTGTTAAATGGTTTATGTATAATTATTGTTTAATAGGAAAACCTAAAAGAGTTATAGTGTATAAAACTACTAAAAGTTATTTATGACAATAATCATAGATGAAAAAGAATATTCTTTTCCTGATTATACTTTAAATTATTTAGATTATAGAGATTTAGATAATCGTATTAAAACTAAAATTCCTCAAGATATATTTAATTCTTTATTAAACGATCTTGATTGTACTAAAGAGTTTAGTTGCGGTCGTCCTATGATGACTAATTATCCTATGTATGCAAGAAATATTAATGCTTATTTTTATATATTAGAAACTTTAAATTATACTGAAAATAATGATGAATATAAAGAATATATAAATAAACTTATTGATGTTCATACTAAAAATATAAAATTTGAAATTAATAATCCTTATATTCCTCCTATTACTAAATCTAAAAAATCTAAAAGAAAAATTATTACTTATAAAACTAAAGATCTTATTACTGGAGAAGATACTTTTCTTATACAAAATATTAAAACTAAAAAATATAAAGTTAATAAAGATCCTAATATTTTAAATAAACATAAAAAACATACAGGTAGAGATTTATCTGAAATGTATTTTGATTTTACAAATAAAGAAGAATATTAATATATGAACGAATATAAGCCTTTGTATCGTAGAAATAATTTAGGCCGTCCTTGTTTTTGGGAAGCGAAAGCCAGTTGTTCTCCTACTCAAAATATTATTATTGTTTCTCATGGAATAGTAGGTAAAGCTATTCAAGTAGAAGAAATACATGTTGCTCGTAATCCTAAAGATGAAGTTGAATCAAGATATAAACAAAAAAGAAAACAAGGATATAAATTTCTTGATGAAATAAAAGATGATAATTGGAGCACGCCCGTAAAGGAAGATGCACTCCTAACCTATCTTGAAACTTATTTACCTTATGATAGAACTACTGCTGATGGAACATTACTTCCAATGTTAGCTAAAACATTTAATAATACTAATAATAAAATATTTAATAAAACTCCTATTAGAATAGGACAATATAAAATTAATGGACTTCGTTGTATTATTAGTGCTAAACGAAATAATACCGATATGTTTAAACCCATTACTTTAAGATTTCAATCTCGTGAAGGAACTTATTGGAATAGTCTTTCTAATCTTGAAGATTATTTATTAACTGTTATTCCTAATGAATTTCTTAATAAAATGATTGATGAAGATTGGGAGTTAGATGGTGAACTATATCTTCCTGGTTATAAAGTTAATGAAATTAATCATTTTGTTAAAGATCCTAAATGCAAAGAAAATAAATTTATTCAATATTGGTGCTATGATGGTATAATTGACGATACCCCTCAATATAGACGACTTGATATTCTTGGACAAGTATTTAAAAATAAAACTTATGAATTTACAAGTTTAAATAATCATTTAAATAATAAAGAAAGATTTATTTATATTAATAATTATACTATTGAAAATGAAGACGATGCTGTAAAATATAGAAATTTATTTATTGATCTTGGATTTGAAGGTTTAATTCTTCGTGATCCAGATAAAGAATATCAAATAGGTAAACGTAATTTTTCTATGATTAAATTTAAAGATGTTATGGAAGGATCATTTAAAATTATCGATATTTATCCTGAAGGAATTTCAAGAAATATTCCTTTATTTTTGTGTAAAAATGATATAAATGATGAAACTTTTGAAGTACATATTAACGGTACTTTAAAAGAGCAAGAAAGATATTTATTTTTTAGAGATAAATTTATAGATAAAACATTACATATTACTTTTGGTGAAAGAAGTGGAGTTTATCGTGTTCCTTTTCACGTAAAAACTGTTCGTCTTGAATAATAATATGCTAACTAATATATATTCTTATAATATAATTAATCCTGTTGTTAATAAAAAAAGAGCTTGGTTTGATATTAAAAAAGGATTAATATTTATGCCTACTAATATTAATTATAGATATTTTGTTGAATGCGCTCTTAATGTTGATAAATTGGGTAGACAATATTATATTTTATTATCTAATCATAAATTTAATGAAAATTGTAGGCTTTGTCAAGTTGATGGATATGGAAGAGTAAAAATTCCTGTTAGAGGAGAATTAAAAGATTATCTTAATTCTAATTATAATTGTAATTTTAATATTAATATGAAATTAATAGATAATTATGATATATATGACGTTTATTGTATTTCTATTTGAGGTATTGTAAGTGCTGGACTATATGTTCAGCACTATTTTTTTTGATTAGCGAGGATATTTATATATAATAAATGGCCAAAATAAGCTATTTTAAGCTATTTTACAGCAAAATATATAAATCTAATATATTTATACGAATTAAAAATATATACGCTTAAACAGCTTATTTTAACTTCAAATTATATAATATTTTTTTAGAAAATATTAGGTAAAGTCATATATTATTTATATATTTGTATCTATGGATATTAAAAGTAGACTAATTATAGGTTTATCTGGACAAAAAGGTTCAGGTAAAGATTTAACTGCCTCTATTATTGATTATATTATTAAAAAAAATATTAGAGGGGCAAATTATAAAGATTGGGTATTGCATGATGTAATTAATAAAGAAAAAGAATTAAAAACTATTGTTCATTTTGCTGATCCTTTAAAAGAATTTATATCTAAACTATTTAATATTAATATTAAATATTTTTATGATAGAAATTATAAGGATAATAAATATATTAAATTAGCTGCATATACTTCTGGAAAATGTACTATTACAAATGCTTTTATAAATGAAGAAGAAGCTAAAAATAAAAAATACTTAATAGTTACTTATGATGAATTAATTAAACTTCCTCTTTCATATTGGATGCTAAATAATAATATGTGTATTAAAATTAGAACTTTACTACAATATATTGGAACTGATATAGGAAAACAATTAATTGATAATAGTTTATGGACAAAATTAATTGCTAATACTATAAGTACTAAAGCTACTAAATATAGATTATGTATTATTCCTGATGTTAGATTTAGGGATGAAACTGAAATGATAAAGAAATTAGGTGGTATAATTATTAAAATAAATAGAAATACTGAAAATAATGATAATGATAAACATATTTCAGAGTGTATAGATAATATTAAAGAAGATTATATTATAGATAATAACGGTACTAAATTTAATCTATTTTATAATATATTTAATATTATTAATACTGTATATAGGGAAAAACGAGAAATAATAGAAAGTAGAAATAATGATTGACATCCTTCCTTTACGGGCGGAATAGTAAAAAGAATTAATTATGATTTTAATAGAACCTAAAGTAGAATTATTAAAAGAAGATAATTTTTATTCTCATGTTGCCAATTGTGCCAGAGTTTGTTATGCTTCTAATAATAATTCTAATATAAATGATGAGCAATTTTGTAAGAATGTTTTAATAGCAAATAATCATTTATCTATGTTTCGTCATGCTACTATTTATTGTAAATATGATAAAGATTATTGGAATAGACATATAGTAGATAATTATTTTTATTTTGCAACAAATATAGAAATTATTGATAATGAGGATTTATATGTTGTAATGAATGGACAATCTTATTTAGAATTTAAAAGAAATAATATTGTTAAATATAATGAAATAGCTAAACATATTATAAAAGATCTTCCTGACGATCTTAAAGAATATAAAAGATTTACTTTTAAAGTTACTACTCAAATTAGTACATCAAGAGAATTAAATAGAGTTAGTCCTAACAATATTGCTGAAAGAAGTACAAGATATTGTAATTATAGTAAAGATAAATTTAATAATCAAATTTCTATTTGTAAACCTTACTATTATGATAATTTAGAAATTGCCGATCAATTAGCATTTATTAATAGAATGTCTGAATATGAAAGTAATTATCTTAATAGAATAAATAGAGGATGGAGTCCTGAAGACGCAAGAGAATTTCTTCCTTTATGTACTGCTACTGAGGTAATTTATACATATACTGTAAAAGAATGGAGGCATATTATAGATCTTCGTTATTATGGAACTACTGGAAAACCACATCCTAATGCTAAAATTATAGCTGGTTTAATTCGTGATCAACTTATTTATTTAGGATATAAATTTAGAGATTAATATGTATATAATTAAAGCAATAATAGATAATATTGAACAATATTATTGTGGAGAAATATATAAAGAATCTGAAATAGAATTTAACTCAGATATAAATTTAGCTACTAAATTTTCTGTTTATTTTATTGTTAATTTAAAAGTAAAAGAAATTAAGTCTATTATTAAAAATATAAATATACAAGATATAAAAATTATTAATATTAACGAAAATGAAATTGCATTATGAATTGGAAATGTTTATTATATGGAGGATGTGAATACGAAGTTTATAAGGAAGATCCTTATGTAGATACAAGAGGAAATATAATAGGAACAGTATTTGTTCTTAAATGTAAAAAATGCGGAGATTTAAAAGCTAAAATAGTAATTAATACAAATTTATATGGAAGATAATATTTATAAAATTCAAGAAAATATAAATAGAATATTTATTGAAATAGAAGAAAATGCTGGTGAAATTACTGAAGAACAATTAGAACAACTTAACATTAATCAAGAAAATCTTAAACAAAAACTTTCTGATTATAATAAAGCTATTCAAGTTTATAAAAATTATAATGAAGGTATTAGTAATGAAATTAAAAGACTTCAAGAATTAAAGAAAACTCGTACTAATAGAATTGAAGTTTTACGAAATACTATGAAAAATGCTGTTATTAATTTTGGTAGTAATGGCAAATCTGGAAATAAAGTTATTGAATTAGAAGATTGTAAGTTATTTACAAAATCTACTGTTTCTGTTATTGAAAATAAAGAAAGACTTGATATTTTAAGATATGAATTTATTGAATATTGTAGAGAATTATATAAAAATGATTTATTAATTACAGGAGATGATATTGATATTCAAGGTTTAATTGATGCTATTAATGCTAAATGTATTGCAGAAAGAGGAGAAGCTTTTGCTCCATTTACTATTTATGATTTTATTTGTACAAATATTACTTTTAAGTTTACTGTTTCATTAAAGAATTTAATTGAAAGTAATAATTATTTATTACAAGCATACTATGGATTAGATTATTCTACTGGAGTAGATATAGATATAGATAAAAATACTGTAAAATATATAGTTAAAGATCAAAATACAAATGATAATATTACTATTGCAAATCTTGAAAATACTAATTCATTATGTATAAAATAGAAAAAGATAATTCTGATTTTATGGTTTTTCTTAAAACTGAATTAAACAAATTAGAGAAAGACTATGGGGCAGATTATACAGATGCTATATTTAATATTATTATAGAATTAGTATATAAACATAATATTAAAAGTATTAATTATACTGATATATTAAATAAAATTAGTAGACTTATAAATAATTATCCAGTAACACCTATTGATTTAAATAATGAATATAATACATGTATTTATATTAATAAAGATGAAAATAATAAATGGTATTATAATAGAGCATATAAAATTATTGTAGATAAAGTATATAATCTTATTGATAATAAAGAACTTTATATTCCTCGAAAAGAAGAATTATTTAATAAACGTATTTATATTACAAGAGGAGGAGTAATTGCTGGAGAATATATTAATAAATGTTATATTAAACATAATAATTTTTATCCAAGAGATCCTGTAATTATTAATTGTTCGAGAATTACTAATCATGATGATATTGATATATATACAGTTGATTCTCGTTCTCCTAAACTAAAAGTTCTTAAAGAATTTTATAATGTTTCTATTAATATAGATGATAAATATAAGCATATAGATATTCGTAAATTTAAAAAGTTATGATAACGACTGTTACAATAATTTTAATAATAACTATTATAATAGTATCACTATTATTTGGTTATTATTTTGGAAAAAGCGTAGGTATTACTATGGCTATAAATTATATTGAAGATAAATATACTAATAAAAATAAACAAGTTAGTAATATTTTTAAAAGTATTTTGAATAATTATAATAAAATTAAAAAAACTACAGCCGCTCCTATTATTAAATTTTTAGTAATGTTTGGATTTAATTTCATAATGTTATTATTATTATTTTTATATTATGAGTTTCAATGTTAAAGGATTTCCTTTTAATTATAAAGGAGTTGTAGATGTTTCAGATTGTGAAACTGCCGCAGATGTTATTAAAAAAGCAAGATTTAATTGGGAAGTTGGTAAATGTAATATTGTAGGTAAAATGCCAGCTCATATTAATGAAGATCTAAATGCGGATGCTTTCCTTTACGGGGGAGAAGTATATAGAACTTTTGAAAATAGTTATGCTACTTATCGTAAAGATTTAAATATTCCTTTAGGTATAGTTAAAGGAAAATATACACCTGTTCAAAATATTGAAGCTTTTAATTTCTTTGACGATGCTATTGGAGTTGATAAAGCAATTTGGCAAACAGCTGGAATTTTTGGAAATGGAGAACGTATATTTGTAAGTGCTAAATTACCAGATACTATATTAGTTAATGGAGATCCAGTAGATAATTATTTAGTATTTACTAATTCTCATGATGGAAGTTCTGGTGTTAAAATATTGTTTACTCCTATTAGAATTGTTTGTGAAAATACATTAACTGCTGCTATTAATACAAGTTCTAATTTTATAACTTTTAGACATACTAAAAGTGTTCATTCTAAAATAAATATTGCAAAAGAAATACTTGGCATTTGTAAACAAAAGAGCGAACATATAAACGAATGTTATAATCTTCTTGCAAAGAAATCTATTTCTGATAATAATTATATAGAATGGCTTTGTAGTAATATATTAACAGATAAAGAATATCAAGATGTTATTGATTCTGGATATACATTTGAAGCATTAGTTAATAAAAATTGGAGAGCTATTGATGCAAGTGGCGTTTCTATGCGTAAAGTTAATATTTTAAATAAAACTTTTAATTATTATTATGAAGGCCCTGGACAAAAAGAATTTGTTGGTACTTTATGGGGGGCTGTAAATAGTATTACTGGATATTATTCTAATATTGATAATAGTGAAGGTATTAATCGTATGGATAGTATCCTTTATGGAGATAAATCTCGTAAAATTATTAACGCTTTTGATTCAGCAATAAAATTAGCTATAGCTGCGTAATATATGAAAAATATTAAAACTTTAGTAATTAAACATTTCTTTTATGAAGCTATTCAATATAATGGAGAAAATGTTTTAGATATATTAAATTTTTGTAAATATTGTTATATTCAAAATAATGCAATTTTAGTTTATATTAATCTTATAATAGATATTGATGATTGGATTATTAAATTAACAGATGATTATTTTATAGTTTTAGATAACAAATTAAAAGAAGAATTATTTAAAGAATAATTATGGAACAAAATTCTCAAAATTCAGTTAAAGTAACTTATGAAATTGTAGATCCTAAAGTAAATGAAACTACAATTAAAATTGTAAACGCTTATAGGGAAGAAGAAAAGAAATCTCCAATAGATAATATTCTTCCTATTTATGCAAATCCTGATGATGCTGGAGCTGATATCTACGCTACAAGTTGTGAATACGATGAAAAAAATGATTGTTGGGTTTATGGTACTAATTTTAGATTTGAACCGCCTAAAGGTTGGTATCTTGAATTTAGACCTCGTTCTTCTAATCGTAAAACAGATTGTTATTTAGCTAATACTCCTGCAACTGGAGATTACGGTTATAGAGGAGAATATTTATTTTGTTTTAAAGATCGTACATCTAAAAATATTCGTAATGCTATTAATAGTATTATAAATTTTATTAATGCTTATTCTGATAATATTGAAATTTCTAATAAATTTTCAGAAATTATAAATAAATTTAAGATTCATAATAACCCTCCATATAAAGTAGGAGAACGTATTGCTCAAATGTTTTGTTTTCCTTATTATAAAATTGAATTTGTAGAAGGAAAACTTAATCCTGAAGAAACTGAACGAGGAGCTGGAGGACACGGTAGTACTGGACGATAATATGATACAAGTTTTATTAATAACACAATCTGATTGTATTGGTTGTGAAATAATGACTGATATTATTTTATCTATTAAAAAAACTTATGACGATAATAAAAATATAAATATTAATATTTGTAATAAAGATTTTATTGATAGAAATATATTAAAAGAAAATAATATAACTGATTTTCCTGCTACTATAATATACGATGATAATTATAAAAAATCTATTACATTTTTAGGTACTATTCCTTTTATTCAAATACAAAAAGAAATAGATAATATTATTAATAAATAATTATACATAATTAAAGCTGGTATTGTCATTAATGATAGTACCAGCTTTTACTTTTCCCCCGTAAAGGAAGGATCAAGAAAGGATGCTTTTACTTTCTCTAATATTTATTATAAAATTATTAATAATACGAAATATAATATTATAGAAAATAATTGAGAATCATTTGATTTGGCAAACTATTTTATAAAGATATATAAACTATTTACTTTTAATATATAATTGATATAATAGCTTATAAATACTGTTTATTCGTAAATATCGATCATTTATTCAGTATTGTTCAAGCATAAATAAACATTACTATAAACAAAAAGAGAGTTAATAACAGTATTAAAAACTGTATTAACTCTCTTTTTTTTAACAATTAGGTTCCACTAATCTTCAATCCAATTAGCAACATTAGTAGCAATATCCATAGGAAGATTATTATCGCTTAAACGATAAAATTGATTATTTTTATCAAGATTTTGAAGTCTTCTAATAACACGTAATAAAGGAATATTTCTTTCAAGTAAAATAGTAAATTTATTTTGTCCTTTATAAAGACCTCTATCATAAACTGGATCAAATTCAGGATCAATCATAGCGTCAATAATAAGACTCATAGCTTTAAATAAATCTTTAGGACCAGATAATGCAGCAATTGGACTGCTATAAAGAGTTTTGGCTTCAGCAACAAACCCCCAAGGAGTATAAGCTCTACTTTCAGTAGCCCATCTATCAGCTTGATATAATATTAAATTATACCACGTACTATTAATAACTTCTTCATCGTCGTCATCAGTAGCTAAATGAAGAACAATAGCCATTAATATTGCAGAAGCAATAGCAATACTATCTCCTAAAATTCTACGAAGATTATGCTGTTGCCAATCAGGAAGCATTTTATAATTAAATCTAAAATTAATAAAAGTATCAATAAAAGATTTAAATATATTTTGAATACTATGAAGAACTATATCAGTAGTAGTGCCTCCTTTAGCTTTAGCGTTTTTAATATCATCTTTAAATTCATGAGCAAGAAAACTAATAAGATCAATATAAGAGCCTCTTTCAATACTTTCACGCATTTCATTATAATAGCCTCTAACTCTCCAGCGTTTAAGAATACCAGGATATAAATGTTTCTTATATTGCATTAACAATCCTCCATACCATTCAGCTTCTATTTTTGCAGCACCAATTTTATCATAAATACCGTGAATTTTATTATTAACATTAATAACTTTATCTCTAAATCTACCAAACATATCTTTAGTAATAACACTATCAGGTTTAATTCTTGCTACACCATCAACTAATTCAAATTGACTTGCAAGAGTATCAAACCTTTCAAATTCTTTTTTAGCAGATTTAAGATTAGCATCACGATTTTTTATATATTCATTAGCAAAAGCTTTGCTGCAATGAGCTTTAATAAATTCAGCGTTTATATCTTTACTAAATTCAGCATAACTTTTTGCTTCATTAGCATCAGAACGAATATTATCAATAAATAATCTATAAGAAGCAAGCAATTCAGGATCGTCTTTAACAAGATCGCACATAGTTTGAATTTCTAAATCACGAGTAAAATTAGCAAAACTACCAATATACCAATTACCATTGTTATCTTTAATAATTCTATGACTTTCGAGCATAGCGAGCATTACAGTATTTTGCATATAATGTTCACCAGAACTTTGTAATCCATAAAGACTATCACGAATTTTTCTAATTCTATCAGTAGCACTTTCAATACCTTTAAGTTCAAGCATGTTATCAATATCTACAACTCTTAATAATTTAATAATTCCATCAGTAAGATTTAATGCTTTGGGAGAATATAAATTAGCAATAATAGCAGGTAAAGCTCCAAAATATCTTGCTTGAGCTTTATTCCAAGTACTATTATCAAAAAATTCTTTCGCAAATACTTCTCCAGCAATATTAGTCCATCCTGTCAATACGTTACCTATACCTCCTGTAACATTAAATATCATATACTTCGCAGAAGTAATATTTTGCATTAAATTAGCATATCTATCCAGTTTACTACCTTTCTTAAATTCTCCAAGAACAATACGATTATAAAAATTATTAATTAATTCAATAGTACGTGTTTGTTTTTCAGTTTGATATTTAGTTTCAATATCAGTAGAATTAGCATTATCTCTTTTTAGTTTACCACTAAAATAAGAAGTCTTATAAGCATCATTAGATTTAAGCTCATCTAATAATAAATAAATATAATATTTAGCTCTTTGACGAGCATTATAATCAATAGCTTTAGTAATATACTCTTGGAATACTTCTTTCCAATTATCATCTAATATAGCATTATCTAATTTTTCATTATTTTCATCAATTTCTTTATTTTGTTTTTTAATATCTGCAAGATATTCATTATAACTTTCTTGACTTTCAGTAGATAATTTAGTACGAGGAATAATACGTTTTTTATAGCCTTTAGCTTTTAATAATTGAAGCATAGGAAAATCTACTTCTCTATCGTGAGCATAATCAACATCATCTTCATATCTTCTTTCAGATGGAGTATTAATAGTATATCCAGTTAAACCAATAAGATCTTTAGCAAGACTCTGAGTAGTTATATCATCTTTCCTTCTACGGGGAAGATACCCTCTATCAATAAATCTTTTCATAGGATTAGTGGTAGCATATTCATTTAAAGTAGACTGAAGTAATTCAATCATAGCTACTTCTTTAGAAGAAAGATTTACTTTATTATTATATTTTTCAGAACCATTATAATTAACACTATAAGATTTATAATTTTTATTCTTATATTCTTCTTTTACATATCTTGTTCTATTAGAACCAATAGCATCATAATATTTTGGATCATATTTATCAAGATTATTTTTAACATCTAAAGTAGTCCAAATACGAAGAGGTTCATATTTTCGAGTATAAGGATTAAATACATGATTTTCTTCAAACCATTCTTCAAAATTATTATTAGCTATAGCTTCATTTCTACTTCTTTCATAATATTCAGTAGTAATATAATCTACATTATCAGATATAATCTTTTTAGCAAGAGTTTTATTATGATCTATATAGTCTTGACTTTTAGGCTCATAATATCCAAATAAATCGCTATTAGGAACAATTTTCTTATTTTTAATAATAACTTCTCCATTTTTACCAATAGCACAAAATATACGTTCCCATAAATCATAATTAGCAGTACCTTTAAGATTAAGTAAAGCATATGAAAGTTCTCTATTAAAGGCTTTTCTATTTACTCTAAAATTTACTCTATCTTTAAATCTTTCAGCAAGAGAATCATCGTCGGGTCTATTTTTTCTAATATCTCGAAGAACATCATATAAATTAGCTAATTCTTCTATACGTTCTTTAGGAAGATTAAATAATAATTTAGTACTTATTTCTCCGTTTCTATCAACAGCGTGTTGTAAAATATCATTTATCTTACTAATAGTTTCAATTCTTTCAGGACTACGTTTTCCTTCATCATTACTTCTAATTTCAGTATAAAATCTTGAACTTAATATAGGAAGATTAGCTGGAATTTCTTTTATAAGAGTTTCATTACTTAAAGAAGACTCATAATCATAACCATATTTTTTAAGAGCAGTATCTTTAATAATTTGCTTTTGTTCTTTAGTAAACTTTCTACCATCAATAATTCCTAATTTATCTTTATATTCAGGATGACTATCAAGAATAGTAGCAATTTCACTTTGTCTATCAGCATTGTCTTTAAATTGTTTAAATGCCCAATCAATTTTATCTTTAAGTTCTTTATTAATAGTTTTACGAGCATTTAAATTAATCCAATTAAAGGCATTTCTATAATTTTCATCTTTAAGTTTTTCTTCAAGAACTTCATTAGGATTATTTTCATCATATTTCTTAATAATATCAAGATAATATTTTAAGTCTTCATCAAATCCAGCAATAGGAGAATATTCAAAATATTCACCATTAAGCTTTTTAATTTTATCAATATAATCTTTTAGCGCATTTGCTTTAACGATTTCTTCATCAGATTTAGGACTATAATCTTTATTTAATGAAGAAGTCATAAAATTAATTTCATTAATAAGAACAATTTTTTCTTGTTGTTGTTCAATACTTAATTCACTATCTTCTCCAGGAGTCATTTCATAAATAGTAGTCATTATTTCTTTATATCTAACAAATAATTCTGGAGCAGTTTTTAAAATACTTTCATCTAATTTATTTTTAGCAATATAATATTCTGGAACAACCTCCATATTAACGTTATCAGCATACCATTTATCTCTATTAAGACGTGCTTTATAGTATTCTATACTAAATCTACCATATTTGTCTTTAGCTTCTCTAACAGCATCTCTTAATTGATCTCTGTCGGTAATAAATTTCTGAGTATAAGGAGTAATAAATTTACCATTCTTAACGATATCATTCCATACAAATTTACCAGGCATTTTCATTATTTCATCATACTTTCTTAAAAATTCTTGACGAGCTTTAGGAGCATCTACTAAATTAGCGCCATTAATAATACCTCCAATAAATTTAACAATAACTTGAACTTCACTATTACTTAATTCAGAAACAGAACTAAATAAACTATCAAAAATATCAGCATCGGAATATTGAGTACGAATACTAATTATATTATTACGAATTAAAGGATTAGTAGAAACTTCTTTTCCAAAATAATTATCCATAATAAGTTTCATTGCTGAAACAATTTTAGGATTATTACGAATATTATTAATAGAATTTCTAATAGATTGAATTTGATCTGAAATAACTTTATCTACACTTGCAATATCAAATTCAAATAATCCACTTAAAGAAGTACCAAAAGAACGAGCGTTGAGAAGTGTTCTAACATATCTATCTAATTCTCCAGGTTTATTTTTTATAATATCAATAACTTTAGGGTTATCAATTGATAACCATTCACCATTTTCATCTTGAATAAAATTATTAATTTCTTTGTTAAGCATATTCGAAACTGTTTTATAAAATCCAGCAGCACGAGAATATATTTCTCTTGTATGATTTTTTATAGAAACAGCGGAATATCTATCAATATCACTTTCTTTTAATAATTCAGCAACTTTTTCTGCAACTTCATTACCATTAATACCTTGCCGATTAATGTCATTAATAATTTTAAGAGATATTTCTTCAACAGTAGTTAATTTAGAAGAATCAATAGTTTCATAACTATCGCCTATAATATCAGTAATAGCAAATGGAGCTATGTCCTCGATGTTTTCCTCTACGGGGGAAAAGTATTGAGAAACTTCGTAAATATTAGGAACTATTAATGAATATTGACCAACAGTATCAGCTATATTTTTTTCTTGTTCATTAAGTTTATTATAATATTTATCTTGTTTAGTTTTAAAATATAATTTTAAATTATTACTTGGTTTAACTTTTTTAATATAATAATCTTCTCCATTAATAGTTTGTATAGTAGCACTATCAATATTAGGTAAAGCAAAATTAATAATTTTGTTATTATCAGCTATTAATGCTTTATCTGAATTTTCTTTAAATTTATTTATAAGTTTATTAATAAATCCATTAGGATCAGTACTACTTAAGTTTTCAGTAAAATAATTTCTATTATTTAATACATCATTTATTTTAGGTTGAATAAATCTTTTAATAGTATATTTAGCTTTATTTTCAGCACTTGCAGGTCCATCTTCTTGAGAAATAATTATATTTATATCAGATTCAGTAGAAGCAGCAGCATCAATAATTCCAAGATAATATTCTAATCTTTTAAATTTATTATGATTAGGATTTATACTATATTCATTAGTTTCATTATTATCTAATAAATTAAGAGGTGCTAAATATAATCCTTTATCTTTAATTATTACTTTATATAAAGTAGTAACAGATTTTTTATTAATATTACGAGTTATACGAATATAAGAAAGACTATCAGAAGAAATAAATCCTGGTTGTATATCCCCCGTAAAGGAAGACTCACCTGTAGTATCTTCTTCAACCCATTTACCAATTCCTGTATATTCAATAAAACTTATTCCATCTTTAGTATAAGGAATTTGAACAATATTATCAGATTTAAAGAATTTATTAAATCTATTATCTTTTTTACTTAAAAATACATTTTTAATAATACCACTATGACTTCTAACAAATCGTTCAGTCATATTATAAATATCAGTGCCTTTAGAATCAAAATCATTAACATTAAATAAAGTAGCAAAATTATCTATTATAGTAGGAACAATATTAGTACCATTATATTGAATAGGCTTTAATAAAAATTCATTAACAACAAGTTTTGTAATAGAATTTCTTTTAAATCTAAATCCATCTACTATAAAAGCATATTTAACTATATCAAGCATTGCTAATTTAATATATGGATGTTTATTAAAAGAATCTAATTTAGATTGAATAAGAATATCTTCAATATTTTCTATATTATCGTGAAAATATAAACTTTGTCCTGTATATCCTTTTTCTCTAACATTACGTTGATTATAAGTATTTACATCAATATATTTAAATATTCCAGGATCTTCTGAAAAATGTTCTTTAATATATAAAACTTTTTGAACAGGAGTAAGTTTAGCAAAATTATTTATTTCTTCTTGAGTAGGATTATTTATATCTACTGTATCAAATTTAGTAGTTTCATAATAAGTAAAACCATTTATTCTTGCTTCTTCACTTTTCCAATAATCAATATTTTCATTAGCTAACTCTTCTCCATATTTAGTATCAGTTATAAACTTACCCATCTCATTAAGTGTAATTGGAGTAGTAAGAATTGGAGTAAGTTTATAAAGATAAGAAACCATATATTGAATTAAATCAATATATTGTTCATCATTTAATTTAACATTTAATTTTTGTTCAATATTATCAATTATTTGTGCAACGTCTTCACGTTCCATAGTAAATAATTGACTATTTATTTTAATAGATGGAATAGTCGCATATTGCATAAATGCAGCTAAATATGGATAAACACTATTTTCAATATTTATATTTTCATCAATAATATTAGGATATAAAGCATCAACAAAAGTTTTATCTTTTACATATAAAGTAGAACCTACTAAATCTCTATTGGAAGTATATTTTTTAGCATCTTGTAGTATACGACGAGTACTTCTAATAGTTTGTTTTGCTCCAAATTTATCTGGTTTAGTAACTTGAAGAATTTTTTCAATATTATTAGAAGTAATTTTTAATTTATTAAATTGAATAATAATATATAAATCAAATAGAAAATCATCTTTTACAGAAAATCTATTTAATAAATCTTCTTGGCTTAAATTTACGTTTACATTATTTGTTAAATGTAAATAATCAATATTTAAATCAATACCAAATCTATTTTTAAATTCTTTTCCATATAATTTAGTTAATTCACCAAGTATATCATTAGTAGAAGTAAAATCAGTAATCTCTTTACCATCTACTTTTATATTATATTTTTTAGCAAGTTCTGTAATAGCAACTTTTATAGGACTTTTATTTCCTATATTAGTAAATATAGAATTAGTTTTAAAATAAGCATTAACAATTTCTGTTACAGCAGGTTGCTGTAAAAATGCAATAGCGGTAATATAATCAGAACCTATATCTAACAAAGTTTTAAATACACCAAATGTATATTCATTTTCATTATATACAGTACCAGATTTAATAGCATCAAGAATATGTGCAGTAGTTTGAGAACCGTATGTTGTAAGTAATTGACCTACAATATTTTTATTATTAACAGTATTTCCTATACTATCGTGTTCAACAATTATATATTTATTATCTTCACTTAATTTAGCATTAGGCCAAGCTTTTTTAATTTCATCAAAATTATAAATTTCATTATTAGGATATTTTATAGTAATAATATGATTTTTAGATAATTTAGTTTTAGCATAATTACATATACTTACAAATGTATCTCTATTTACAGATGCGGCTTTAAGGCGAGCACCAGACATAGCGTTCTCCATAGAATCTAATTGGTCAAATAAATTATATGTAGAACGATTAATAACAGCATCTGAACTTTCTATAAGTTCTTCATAATGTTCATGAAGTTTATCAATATTATTTTTAGCATCTTCTAAAGCTCTAAAATTACTTTGAGAATAATTTTCTTCTTTAGCGCTTTGAGATTTAAAAATATTAATAATACAATCTAAAATTAAATTATTTCTTGCTTCACGAGTATTTTGATCTTCAATACTTAACTTTTTAAATTGTTTTAAACTAATATTAGGATTTTTTATAGCCTTATAAATTTTATATCTATATTTAATATCTTCATCGGTATTACCATCATTATATTCTATTTTATGAATTAAAGCATCCTCTGGATCAAAATACATTTCATAACAAATGCCATAAACACTATCTACATCAAAATCAGAACCTGTTTGTGGAACCCATTCGTCTGGAACAACAATAGTAGAACCTTGAGAATCATCAAGAAACCCAACTACTTTAAGTATAGCAATAGATTGTTTGCCCTCAGTAGGCATACGATAGCCTAAATGTAAATCAAGTCCTTCTTTACTTATATGATCTAATTGTTCTTTAGTAAGATTTTTAGGAAGTAATTTACTCCAACGAGGAAGCATAACTTCTATATAAGCTTCTTGTTTAACAGAAAGTATTTTATTATTTATAAATTCATAATGATCGTTAACTTTTTTAGCATAACCGTCTTTTACTAAAGATTTCCAAACTCTATTAGCATCTTCTGTTCTACTTAAATTACTTGCGCTTACTAAAGTTTTACCTTGTTTTCCTAATTCAACAGCTATTTGATAATAAAACGCTTTACCATAACCTTTGCCTCTAAATTCTTCGTCAATAGTAACTCCCTGTCCAATAGAAGCAAGAGAAACTTTATTTTCATCTAAATCTTTTTTTCTCCAAGATTTAGCAGATTTAGTATTAAAATCATAATAAGCATCTATATAAAATTCTCCAATAGCATTACCGTTTTCATCACGACCTATAAATACAGCACCCATTCCATTTGCATCAGCTGTATCTGGAGTATAAGTTAATTCTATTTTAACATTTTTATAAGGATTTTCTACTTCATTATATACAGTAGGATGATATTCTAATTTTTTACTAAATCCAACATTAGTAATTTGCGCAGCATGCCATCCAGGTAATTTTTGTTTTGTAATAGAATTATTAAATATAGATTGAGCGATACTTTGTAATTTAATAGAGGCATAATTCATAAAATTAGGCATACGTGGAATATGCGTAACAGGATCAGGTGTTACATAATCTAAAAAATTACTATCTAAATTTAATCGTTTAGCTTCTTCTTGTGCTCTTTTATAAAAAGAATTAAAATCAATTAAATCTCCAGAATTATTCTTATTTACAATATTTCTATTTTTATCAACTTTCAAGTCTAAATTATTAAGTAATTCATTAAAACTATCTTCAATATTTTTACAATATGCCTTGAATAAAGTATTAACATATTTAGCAGTTTCTTCAGTAGTATTATCTATAATCTTTTTAAATAATTGAACTGCAACTTTATTACTTGCATCTACCATATGTTGAGGAACATCTTGTTGTTTATATAAATATCTATAATAATATGTTCCTATTACATTGCCTTCATTAAGTTTATCTTTAAAAACTGTTAAATTATCCTCTGTTACATTACCCTCATTATCCCAAAATGTTAATACATCTTTTTTAGCAGCTTTATCAGTTTCTTTAGTATTTACTTGATCAATACCATATTCAGTCATTAATTCATATAATTGATACAAACTACTATCTTTAGGTAAAAGTTTAGGAATTAATACAAATTCGGCATTTTTAATTTGTCGAGGATAATAAGTTTCAGTAGTAGCATCATAAGCATGATCAAAATAAAAGTTTTTCTGTACTTGAATTTTAGCATTAATTCTATCCAAATCAATATCTTTTACATCTATATTTGGATCTAATAATTGAGTAATTAAATCGGCATATTCATAATAAGTGCCGTCAGCAACTCTACGTCTAATAAATTCTTCAAATGTTATATAAGATTGAGCATCATTAGTAATAATACCTTCTTTATATCCTCGTGCTATAAATTCAGCTCTATCTTCAATATTCTTTCTTTCTTTATCAGTTAATTCTTTATTTCCATATTCTTTTTCAAATATGTTAATAAGTTCTTTTTTAATAGCTACATATCTATTAGAGCCTCTAACAGTATTATTAATCGTAATAGCTTTAAATCCATTTCTAATAGGAATAGTAATATTATCAGTGCTTATTCCTTTACGGGGGATGGACAATTGATCTATTGTTTTTAATCCACCATTATAATCATCTAAAAGATCATATCCAGTATATGCTTTTCCTTGAGCTTGAACTTCTTTAGCTCGTTTAAGAAAATCTTGATAACTTTTATAAAATTTACTATCACCTTCAAATATGTTATCAAAAGCTATTGTGTTAATAGTATAATTTATAGCAAATTCTTTTATTTGATCTATATTATATCTATCTCCAATAGCTTCTGTATATTGACTAATTCTTTTTTCTATTTCTTTACTATAATTAATAAGCCATTCTTCAATAATATTTTCAATAGTTTGTTTAGAACCATCATCCAGATTTAAAGTATAACCATTAGCGCCATCAGGAGAATAAATAGTATTCATGAATTTTCCCCCGTAAAGGAAAGGCACTCCAGCTTCTTCATTACTTAATATTTCAGCTGGATTAAATCCATTTACAGGGAATAATCTATTAAATTGAAAAACATTACCGGTTAATTTTCCATTTTTAATAATACTTCCTCTATAATGATAATATTCAAACAAACCATCTGTATTATCTTTAGGAGTAAATATACCATTATTATCAATAGTGCCAACTTTAGTAAGTTGTTTAAAACCTTGTTCTAATTCTCCAAGAACATAATTATAAAATATTCTAAAAATAGGATGTTTTTTATTAACAGATTTTTCATTAAATAAACCAGAAATACTATGTTTAGGAGCTTTTATAATAAAATTCTTTGGAGCGTCAGATGGAGTTCTCATAAAATACCATCCTTTATTAATATCAGCAATTTTATTATCAGTAGTATAAGAAATAAGTTGGCTTATAAGATAGTCTGTTTTAGACATTGTAGAATATAATGCAGACTTATCAGTTACATAATCTTTAATACCATTAAATAATGTATAATCTAATAATTGTCTTGCATAAGTATTAACAAACGTTTCTCCTTGTTCATTAATATCAAATAATCCCCTACTAATTTTTCTACCTCGTTCATCATATTGATCAAAAAGTATAGGATTATATTTATATTGATCACTTAATGAAACAAATTCTCTTAATTTATTAAGACCAGCATTAAGATCTTCTTCAGTAGAAAAATTGATTTGTTTAAATAAATTAGTAATCCAACTATTTCCAATAAAATCTGCGCCTAAATTTCCATCAGCGTTTCTACTATTCAAATCAACTTTTACAACACTATATTTAACTAATGAATTACTTATACTATATAATGAATTAATAAACGCATCGCCAAATATAGTGTCATCTATCTTAAAAACCGGTCGTTCTTCATCAAAACCTATTCCAGCTTCAATAGCATATTTTTTTCTATTATAATAATCAGCTAAATTTTTATTATTTCTTAAAATTTCTTGTTCATATTTATCTTTAGATTTTTTAGCTTCATTTAAGAAACCATCAAATATACTAATAAATTTTGTATAATTATCTATTTTATTTCCATCATTAATATATTTATCTATAGCAGAAACTTCTGCATTAGGAAAATATTTAAGATAAATATTTAAAAACTTATTATGAAGATTTAATAAAATATCATTTTGAGCATTACTTCCAGTTTCTTCTTTTTTAGCTAAATTAATATAATCATATAATTCTTGAATATTTTCTAAATCTTGAGCAGGATAATTAGTACGAATAGTACCTTTTATAGCATTATAATATTGATAAAATATAGCAGTAATAGGATCAGCAGTTGCATTACTATTACTAAATTCAATACCAGATTCAGAAATACTAATAATAGTTTTATTAACTTTAGGATTAGCTAATTGCCCAAATACATAATTTCTAAATACTATATCGTTCTCCATATCTTCAGCAAGTTTAATTAAACCCGCATAATGAGAAATATTGTTAGCAACATTTTTAATTTCTTCAATTAAAGATTTAGGAGAAGTAAAAGTGCAAAAACTATATATTGCAGATATAGCTTTATTATATCCAATAGGAGTTTCTACTCCTAATTCATTATTAAGATCTAAAGTTTTAGACTCAGCACTTTCTAAGTTAGGAATAGTTTCAAAATATAATTTAAGTCTTTGAGAAACAGTATTTAAATAACTACCTCTTGAAGTTAAATCTTCAATATGAGATTTCATCATTTCATCAATACCATCATTTTCCTCATCGACAAAACTAATATCTTCTTCATTATTAGCTTTTTCTGCATTAATAATATCAGATACATCTTTAAATGCTTTAGTTAAAAATGTAATACTACTATTATTAATTACTTCTTCATAAAAAGCTTCTTTATTTTCAAGTAATTTATTTACAAGATTTCCATAATTTTTAGTTTTAATATCTCCATATTTAGCTGCAATATTGCCATAAATAGTATATAATTCTTTAATAGTATTTTCAAAATTTTCTTTATCTTTAATAGCCTTATATTGATTAGCTTTTCTACGAAGATCATTAATTTTTTCAATATATTTTTTACCTGTAGAATTATTCTTAAATTCATCAGAATTAATCAAAGGATTAATATATTCTGTAACAAATTTAGAACGAATAGTAGTACTACATCTACGCAAAATATCTGCCCTATCTTTACGATTAACATCTTTATTTTTTGCTAAATCGTAATATAAAGCAGATATTATACCAGCAGTATGCCGATAAGCTATATATTTAGCATGAACAGAACTAAAACCGTTTAATTCTGTACCTATACGACTACGACGAAAATTAACAACACTTGGATGTTGTTTTTTATAATATTCATTAAGTAATCGTACACAAGTATTATGAGGAGTATTTTCAATACTACCTCTCCATTTAGAATCTTTTGATGCAAATTCAATAAAATTAGCATCTTCTTTTAAATAAGCAGCTATAATAGCAGCTTTCTTGTCATTACCATTTGCTACACCTTCTACGATAGCAAGTTCTTTAGGATTTAAATTAAGTCCTTTAATTGTACACGGCATAATTTTAAGTTTATTAGTTTCACCAGAATAAACATTAAGATTTTAACCTTATATGTTCAGAAAATTATTATAGGAAACGAGCCGTTTTTAGCCCGTTTCCTATAATTAAAATTTATTTATATACAGATCATCAGCAAACTATTTTCATCCAGCCATTTTTAACAAAACGAGCCATTAACGGCTTATCTTGCTCATTATAATTATTCAAATATTCATTTACCGATGCCGTTATATTTTCATTACTTTCAATAAGTTTATCAGTAACAGCAAAAACATCATCTTCAAATTCACTAAAAGTATCAGTTTCAATATCTTCTAATTGATTTTTAGTTATAATATCAGCAGATTCTTCTTTAGTTTCAATAGTAGTGTCTTTTTGTTGTTCAACAGTTTGAATTTCAGCAATAGTGTCATTAAATAAATTTCCAAATAAATTATATTCACGTGCTAATATAGTATTATTTTCTATATTATCAAATTTTATACCAAATATTTTTATTAAAGCATCTATAATACGCTGCCAAAGAGTTTTTGGAGTTTGTTTATCAATAATAGCTTTATCAGAAGTACTTTTAATTTCATTTAAAGCATCAATAAGAGAACGCTGAGTAAGACTTTCAACAAGAAATTCTTCTGCAAATAAAGAATCTCTTTCTTCTTTACTTCTATTATTCCAATAATCTTGAGCAGATTTATCAAGATAATTAAAATAAGTATCAGGATTTAAAATTGTATCAAAAGCTGAAATTAAATGACCATATTTATCAGGATTAGATTTAATAGCTAATTTGGCTTCATTATAAATATCTAATATTTCATTAACATATTCTTGTTTACGATTTCCAACTTGTTCATTAAGAATTTGATGAAGTCTTTCGTGAATAAGAATACGCATAGCTTCATATTTATCTTTATTTACAGCAGTAACAAAATGTTTAAATAAAAGAATACTATTTTTATTAGTTTGTGCTTTAGCTTTAGTATTTCTTTTACTATATCTAACTTCTTTTGGGAGCAAATCTAAATCTTCTGCAATATTAATAATACTTTCATCAATTCCTACTTTTTCTGCAATAGATCTTCCAGAATAAACAGTTTTAGAACTATCGCCATCAAAAATATCATCAGGAGTAAATAATCTATCTTGCTGTTCTTCCTTTACGGGCGTGCTCTTTTGAGCTTCAATAAAAAATCCTTTTTTATTTACTTCAAAATAATGACCAAATTTATCAACATCTTGATTAGTATTAAACGCATTATTTTTAAGTATAAATTCAGTAAAGTTATTATAAACAAATTCTTTTCCATTAAGAGTAAGAACTAACTTACCATTTCTTTTAGAAAGATATTTATTAATTTTACCATTAATAACATCTTGATTTTTTATAGCAACAAAACTTTTAAAATATTGAGTGTTACTTAATATTTCCTCAACAATATCATCAATAATTCTTTCATTTCCCTCCACTTTAGATATAATCTTACCAGGAGAAGAACTATTCCCGTTCTTATAATATCTAATAGCAGTACTCTCTTCATTACTATCTTTTTTATATCTATAAGCAACTAATGTGTAATTATCTTTTCTTCCTTTAAAAGCTAAAGCCGTAATATCTCCAATAGAAGCTACGCTATAGCCTTTAAATAAATTATTAAATCCTCTATTATTTCCTCCAAATAAAGAAGCTAATTTATCTGTAAATTCATCAAAATTACCTCCAGATAATCTTTCTTTAATAATATTTTTAAGTTCTTCTTTAAGATCATTATATATTTGATTAGACTTATCTACTTTATTTTCTTCAGTAAATAAAGCATAAGCTGGACTTCCATCATTATCTTGAATTAATAATCCCATAGTTTTTATAGTCATACCTCTTGATGGATAAGTAGTTTTAGATCCTTCAATATTAACAGTACCACTATTCATAACAGCTATTACAGGATTATTCTCATAAGTAAATTTTAAAGCAGAAGAATTAATAGGCAAAGATTGCTGAGAAGTAATAGGAACTCCTGTAACAGTATCTTCTACAGTTATTTTATAATTTAATCCATTATCTGCAATATCTTTAGTTTGTTGTAAATTAGCATACATAGAAGATAACCATCTTCTATAACTTCTAATCTTTAATTCAGGACTAATATTTATTCCATCATAATTAAGAACAGATAATATTTCATTAGCAATAATTTTAGCAGCATCAACAACTTTATAAGTATCAACTCCTATATATCCATCATCTATTAATTTTTTAATTATAGGATGATTTACAATAATTTTAGCTCCATCTATATTACTTACAGGAGTACCTTTACTATTAACAAATTCAAAAGGCTTTTTAGATTGTTCAGAAATAGAGTTATAAATATCATCTGTTTCTTGTTCAGAAAGACTTTCATTAATTATAGCGCCAACTTCAATATTAGATTCATATACATTTAAAACTGTAAGTAAATCTTGAACATCTTCAGATTGTTCTATTAATTTAATAAACAATTCATCAAAATAACTACTACTATAAGTACTACCATTTTTAGTAATATTATATCTAAACCCTTTTTCTTTAGGCATATATACAGTATTACCGTCAGAACTTATAGTAGGAATAATAGAATATCCAATTTCAACGCCATCCTTTTTAAAGAACAATAATTTACCGTTACGTTCAATATCTAATTTATCTCCAGGTTTAAGATTATAATATATTTCTCTTGCTTTACTATCAGTTCTAACTTTATTAGCAACAGCAGTTCTTAATCTATTATTAACTACTTCATATTCTCGTTTAGCATATTGAACTTGCTGAAGAAAACAATTAGCTCTTTCTAAAGCATTAGTGAAAGATTTATCAGTAATATTATTATCTTTAACTAATCTAACATTTTTAAATATATATTTATTATATTCTTTATTAGAAGTATGATTAATAATATAATCATACATATTAATATAAATTAATTTAGCTTGTTCATAACCAATATCTTTATTATTAATTAAATAATCAAATAATTGAACAATATCTATAAGAGTGCTACCATTTTTATTTGGCTTAATATTTACAGATTTTATATATTCATCTAAAAATTTATCAATAGTATCATTAAGTTTAGATGTAGGAATAGCTGGACTAATAGCGTTTTTAGTAACATCAATGTTATCAATTATTTGAGCTGCAAGATTAGGAAGTCCTTTAGCATGTAATCTATTATTAATGTGTTTTATAGCTATTTTTAAACCTTTAATAGCTCCACTTTTAATAAGATCTTTATTATAACCTTCTAACTCAAGTTTATCTTCTATTTGAGAAAGAAGAGTTTTAGCGTTATCGTTATTAAAATTTTCTCCATCAAGTCCTTTATATAAATCTTTATTATTTTTATACATCTGAAGAGCAAACAAAGAAGCACTTGATGTAACATCAGTTTCTCCTAATTCATCATTACTTGGAATATTTATGGCTTCTCTAATTCTAATAGCATCTTGTAAAGCTAATGCTTCAGCTGGATTTTGTTCTTCCTCAAAACCTACTACTGTTCTATCTTCAATTAAATCAGGAATAATAGGATTAGTACTTTCGGTTGGAGCTTTTACCTGTTCCCCCGTAGAGGAAGGCTCACCTGTGGCTTTTTGTACATCATTAATAATTTTAGTAGTTTCATTATTATTATCAATAATTTCTTTTTCAGTTGGAATAGGATGTTTTTCTAATATTTCTTCTCGTTCTTTATTAACAGTTTTATTGTCATTATTATTATTTTTTATAGATTCTATTTTGTTAATAGCTTCATCTCTTATTTCTTTAAGCAAATAATAATATTCAAGATCATTACTTGCTCCAAGATTTAAAAGTTCAATATCTTTTTCTAATTCAGGTACTTGCTTAGCAAGAACATCATTAAATGCTTTAGTAGGATCAGCAGCAGTTTCTATATAATGGCCTATATTAGTAAAAGCATCATTAAGAGCTTTAGAAACAGTTTGATCTACTACTCTATTAATTTGATTATATCTTTCTTGTAATTGTTGTTTAGTAGTAGGAATAGAATTACGAATATCATCAGTTTGATACAATAAAACTGTTTTATTTCCTATAAATTTAGAAATAGCGTCAGGCACATTTGAAAAATCGTTATTATAATAATCATTATCTACATTATTTAATAACCAATTTTCATCAGCATTTATAATAATATTTCCAGAGTCTTTAGTTTTTAATTCTGCAACAATAGTATTTTTATTTAATCTATCAACAATATTTTGTTTCTTTTCTTTTAATTCTTTTATTAATTGATTCTTTACAATATCATCAGTATCTTTAAGTTTATATATATCATCAATACGTTTATTAATTTCAACTAATTGTTGTATTCCAAATTGATATTCATCAATAGCTTCATATCTATTAAATTCTCCATTAGGATCTAATTTAGTAATATCTGTATCTATTCTATTAATAGCTTGATTAATTAAATCTAAATTAAAATATTTTTTAACATTTTCTCTTGCAATATTTCTAATTATTTGATCGTTATCTCCATCAATAGAATGAATTCCTTTATATATTTCATTTTGATATAATTCAATAGTATTGTTCATTCTATTAACTAACTCTTGAGTAAAATTAGTTTTATTTTTAGCAATATTTATATTAGCTGCATCAAAAAATTTATTAAATTCTGGATTAGTAATATATTCTTGTAATAATTCAATATTTCCTGCATCAGCTGCATTTAATACCATATCTACTACAAATTCATTTGCTAATCTATCGTATATAATATCAGCTTCATCTTGAGTTATATTTTCATAATCAGAAATAGTTCCATTTTCCGTAATAGGCTTAAATGGATTTTTTCCTTCATCGAGTAAAGATAATTGTTCGAGATAATCATTAATTTTAGCCCTACGACCAAGAATTTCAGCTTCTCTAATCTTTTCAAAAGTTAATTGACTACGATTATAATCTTCAGGGGACATGCGTTTTTTATTAATTTTTCCCTGAATTTTATTTTGAAGATTCCCTAAACCTCTACCAGCAGCTTGAAAACCTACTCCTCCAAGATAACCCCAAACAGCTTGCTCCCATATTTTAGGATCAGATAAATAAGAACTTAAATCTCTTGGTCTATAAGTAGGATCAAATATAAGTTCTGCAACTTCTTTTCCTTTTTCAGTTTGAACACCTTGATAACCTTCTTCAAAACTTTCAGATAAATTTTCTGCAAGAAAAGTAGAATTGCCTTGTAATAATCTTTTAATTAAAGATTGTTGTTCAATATCTATATTAGCTGCATCGGCATTTAATTTATTAGCAGCTTGTTTATTTATATATTTTAATTTAGCTGTGGGTTTAAGTTTAAAAGCTCCTTTCCATAGACTACTAATAGCTTTAAATTGAACAAAATCCATTAATACCATAGCATAGTCATTAAAAAATGTTTCTCCAGCAGAATCGCTTGCAATTTTTTTAGCTATTTCATCATTACTTAAACCAACAAATTCAGGATTATTTTTAAAAAATTCTTCTCTTTGTATATCATTAAAATTTTGTAATCTTTCTATGGAAGTATCATAAATATCTTTATAAACTTCTCTGGCTTCCATATAATTTTCCATAGTTCTACTTAATACAGCTGTTGCACCAAGATCTAAAGCAGTATTTATACTTTTAGCAGTTCTTGCAGGATTAGAAGTTAAATGACTTTTTTCAGCAATTTTACCTATACCATAAATTCCTTTATTATATAATTTTTCAACAGTTTTGGCTCCTTTACCTATTTTTCCAAGAGCTTTAATTCCTTTCATGATACCCGTAGATGGAATAAGCATAGATAGTGTAGATGCAACAGTAATAGCATTATTAGCCCACCATCCAAAATCTCCAATATCAAATGATTTTCCTGGATTTTCTTGATATATAGCAAATCGCTCTCTAATAGAATCTTGAGCTTTTTCAAGTGCTGTACTTACTGCATTAGTATAATCATTATAACCGTCATTAGCTATAAGATTATAAACAGCATCATACATATTAGAAAATCCAGAAAGCGTTCCAAGAATAAATTCGTTTGCAACAGCTTGTGTAACAGCGCGACCTGTTTGTTCAATCCAACTTTGATTTTTAGCTCTTTGTTTTTCAGCTTCTTCTCTTGTAGTATAAGCATTTAAATAAACATCATAATCAGCAAAATTTTCATAATCTTCTTTACTAACAGAAAATCGAGGGAGATTCTCAATTTGTTTATTAACAGCTGAAAAACCATAAGGATCTTGAAAAGGAGAAGGTTTATTATCAGTATTTCCGAAACCAGAAAAAGGAGAAGGTTTATTACCCTCTCCTTTCATTATTCTATTCATTTCTTCACGTGTAAGTTTCATAATTTTTCTATATACTCATTAGTAAACATTATTGCTGTTTCTGGATCAAAACCTTTAATTATAAGAGAATTATAATAAGCTTGCCCTATTGCTTCTTTATCATTTTCTGTATATTCACCGTTGCGTACTTTATTTTCTACAACACTCCACAAAGCAAGTTTTTCAACATCTTGAAGAGAAATATCTTCTTTTATAGTTCTTAAATCTTCATCTTGTAATATAAATTTACCGGTATGTTTATCTTTAACAACAATATCTGTACTATATGGAGTATCATAAGAAAACGCTTGATAAGCATATGTAACATTATCTAATAATAATTTTGCTTGAGTGCTTATACTATTATTAACAGCATCAATAGATGGATCATTTAGTCCTTCTTTTAATATATATTCTTTAACATCACTGCCATCTGTAACAGTAGTTTTAATTTTCCATCCCATAGTAGGAACATATGTTAATTGATGCTTTATATTACTATCATTATAAGTTGGAATTTTAATACGAGCATCTTCTATTTCGTCAGAAGTCATATCTCTTAATGTTCCATTTTTATCAACTACTAAATAATCACCTGAAATCATAAGTTGAGGATTAGCTTTAAATATATTAGTATATCTTTTTACAATATCATCTCTACGATCTTTTTCAAGTTTAGCATCAGCAGGATTACTAATAGTTTGATATAATTGATCTCTCATATAATGTTCAGGATTTGTATGAGAAGAAACTGAAGTATCAACAACAACTTCATCACCAACTGGAAGAATATCTTCTTGTAATTTATTAGCTTGTTTTATTATATCAGTATAAAGATAATCAGCTTGAGATATAAGTAATTCTCTATTTGGATTATTAAAATGAACTTCAAGAGGAACAATATTTCCATTTTCGTCTACTCGTCTAATTGAAGTATATTTTTCTCTTCTTAATCCTCCTCCAAAAACTCTACTATCTAAATTTGTAGCTTTTGCAGCTTGAACAAATTTATAAGTTCCATCTTTATGATCTGAAGAAAGAACTAATCTTATATCTCCATTTTCAGTATTATATTGTTTAATTTCATAAGTATCCCATAAATCTCCAATATTTCGTTTAAAAGTATCTAAATCTCTTTGATTTTTTAATGTTATAGCTATGCCGGCAGAATTATCTCCGAATAATCTATCAGTAATATTAGCAAAACTTTGTTTCCATTCTTTCATAGTATCAGTATCATCTGGTGATATATCATCAATAATTCCACTATTTACTTGCGATATAAAATTAAAAGCACTTATTTTATTTGGGTCATTTACATCTCCAATAACATTATTAATAGTAGCTCTATATGGTAAAGTAGCTCTTTTAAAATTATCAAATTCTCTCATAACATCTATGGCTACTTCACCAGAAATATTATTATTTTTTGCCCAAGTACTTAAAGCATCTGGAGTAGTATATAAATTAAATTCAGGAATATTTACATTAGGATATTTTTCATTTAATTTTTCAGTATAAGTGCTTCCAATAGTTCTAACTCCAGTTAAAACTTCTAATCCAGGATCGATTTTAACTTGAGCTCTTGGCCCCTTTTCAACAATAGTATTAGCTAAAAAATTATTTATTTGTTGATTATTTCCACTATTATTTGCTTTAGCTGTTACTTTAGCTTTAGCGATTTCATTTATCATAGAATCATTATAAGCGGTAGAAGTATATATTCGTCTATATTGTTTAGCTCTAATAAATGGATCTATTTTATCATTTACATATTGATCAAAAGATTTAGTATATCCTTTTGGATCAATTACATCATTTGCAATATTAGGATTTTGACTATGATACCATTTATCAATTTTATAATCCTGTTCTAAACTTGCTCTAATTGCAGGATTTGCTTTAATTGCAGCATCTACAGCAGCTCTAATTTTTTCTGGAGGAAGAATCTCATATTTTCCAGTTATTGAATTATATCTTGCCATAGTACTATTTTCTGTATAAGTATTAGATACTTTACCTGTAGAAATATCTATAAAAGTAGTATTTTCATATCCTCCAGCATCAGGAGAAACATATTTAAGAGCTTCATTATATATTTTATTCATATCTATACTTGACACAGGTCTTTCATTAGGTTCCCATTTAGTACCTCCAATTACTTGTCCTTTATCATTATAAATATCATTATATCTATATTTAGTATTTGCTCTATAATAATTTTTATGATATTCAGATAAATCTTGTCGCTCATTAATATTATTTAAATATGCAGTATAATCTTGTTGTGCTCTAATACGACCTATTAAACCTGGATCAGAAGTAATATCACCTTGAGCTTTTACTAAATCATCATAAGCCCCAGCAGCATTTCCATAATTTAAATTATTATCAAGAGTATTCCTAATTTGTTGAATTTTATTTTGCCTCCATTCATCTTCAGCTTCATTAAGAGGAAGCTGAGCCATTGCAGTTTGAAGTTGAGAAGCAAGTTGCATACTTTTTTGATGGCCTTGTTCAAGTTCTCTATAAGTATTAGCAACAGTTTCTAAATTAATAGGAGATACTCGTTGTCTTATAATAGGATTAAAACCTTTCATAATATTATAAATTAATTTTTCTTATTTTTAATCCTTTTACCATTTCTAATCAAATAACTAAAATCTACACCTAAATCTTTTAATATTTCAGCAGTTACATTAGGATTTGCAGCAGCAATTGTAGATAAAGTATTATTAATATTTTTTCTTTGTTCAATTCCACCAATAATATCTTGTACTGTTGTAGTTAAACCTCTAATTAAATCAGAAGTATTTTCAGCATGTTTTTCTAATAACATATTATCAAAATTACTTTTACCTTCTCTCCACCTATTATACATTTCAACATTACGAGCTGCAACATTTTGTTGATTCATATTATCTTGATTTAATAATTGAGTTTCAGCATTTTCTTTAGTAGCATAAAGATTATTAGTTTGTAATAAAGCATTAGTGCGAGCTATTCCTTTACGGGCGAGAGCCACACGAGAACTTGCTGTATTTGCATCAATATCTCTATTAGTAGCTTTTAGATATTCTCTAATTTTATCTAATTGAGGATTAATATTAAATCGAGTTTTAAGTTTTTTTGCTTGAATAGGAATAGGAGCAGAACTATATTTCATATTATTTAATGTACGCCTATTGCTATTATAATTAGTAATAGATCCAATAGTATTAGTTACTCCTCCTATAATATCTCCAAGAGTAATTTCATTAAAATGCCCAGCAGCAGGACTAAATTTATTATTAATATTATTTGGAATATTATTTAATTTTTTAATTTTTAAAGCATCATCTGTACCAGCGGCATTAGTTAATTGTTTATATACATTATTAGGAGATAATCGAGGATTAGTTATGCTTGCTTCTTCTATTATACCTTTATATTTAGGAGTATTAATATAATCAATATCTTCATTAATTCCCATTAGAGCTTTTTGTCTTTCCCCCGTAAAGGAAGATGCAGGCACTAACTTCTTTTTACCTCCAACATTAAGTTCTACAAATATATTTTTTTTAACTTGTCCACCCATTTTTTTAATATTTATAAAAGGCGAATATTCATTTAAATCTCTACCTTGTTTTATATATTTAGTTGCTCCATATATACCTCTATTAAATGCAGCGGATGCAGCTGCATCTAATTGTTCATCCGATAAATTAGGAAATCTTTTTTTCATTTCATTTCTTCTATATTCTAATTCAGCGGCAGTTGCAGAAATACCAAAATTCCAATTCGGAGAATATACAGAATTAACTTCTCTACCTTTTTCATTAAAAAATTCTTCATCATAATAACTTAAATAAGGTTCTTTTAAAGTAATAATTCCTTCATTTAAATTATTTCCTGTATCATCTAATCCCCAATCGCTTCCATGAACTTCTCTTCTATCAAATTTTCCATTAGTATCATTATAATAATTAATAGCTTTATCTATTGGACCTTCTTTAGCCATTCTACTTGCTAATAGATTAGGATTAATATTATATCTTTTAGCAATTACTTTTACACTATCTGTAAGTTCTTTATCTGTATCAAAATATTTTTGTCTTGCTTCATTAGTACTACCTCCGATATATCTTCTTTTACCTCCATTTTGATACTTTTTACTTCCATCATCATTAAAATTATTTCTATCTTTAAATTCTTCTTGTTCCTTAAATACTTTATTAGCATTTTCACCATTAATTATTTTTTCAGCTGGACTCTTGCCATTAAGCATAGGAACTGCACTAAAAACTTTAATAGAGTTTTTAGAAGTGTGAACTACTTCACCACCTTCAACTTCAAGACCATTCTTATCATCAGCACCTAAATCAATACCTCCTTGTTCGTGCTTTCTGCCTTGCATATAATAAAAGTTATTTCCAAGAGGAATAGCTTTTCCTCCACGAACAACTTTAGGATTTAAAATATATTTCTTCATATAATATTATAGTTAATAAATAAATTTTAGGCTGTTTAATTTAATGTATTTCAATTTAGATATATTTATATTATTTTCAATATTCAATCAATATAACAGCCTAAAAATAGTTTTTATTTATGCTTTATACGTTTTTTGCCCCCGCATCGTAAAGTATTTGAGCGATCGACAAATTGATTATTTTGTTGTTGAGTAGTAGGATTAGTAGCAGTATTAATATTATTATTAATATCGTTATTATTAGTATTATTCATATAATTAGGAGTTTTTATTTCAACTTTAGGGCCAGTAGTACTAAATCCATCAGCTTTCTTTACTTGTTTAGGAGCAGAACTTGGAGCAAATAAAGAATCAGCCAATCCTCCAATTCCAGACATAGCATCTCCAATTTCTCCACCAACTCCATTTTGCCCAATTAAAGAACCCATTTTAGCTTTCTTTTGACCACCGCATTTAAATATACGATTAGATTTAGTTTTATTAGATTTAATTCTATCATTAAATTTTTTATCTCCTCCCATTTTTAAAGTAACTTTTTTATTATATTCATCTACATAATCTTGATCAGCTACACTTGCAGTAAGAGCTTGAGCTTGGGCTTTAGCATCATTTTGATTTTGTTCAATTTGTTGCTGTTTCAATTTTTCTCTTTCAGCTTTACGTTTTTTAGCTGCACCAATAGCCGAACCAGCAATACTTGCAACTCCTCCAATTAAAGCACCAAGAAAAGCTTTTTTTCTATTATCAGTTTTAATTACTTTTTTCATAACTTTCTTTGTTTAGAAACACTACCATTTAAATTTTCAAATTCAATACAAACTTTATCTTTATTATTAAATGTAAATTTAATAACTATATAATTTCCATAAATACGAGTAAGTTTATCAGAACCGCTACCATTATAAGTAGAAATTTTATTTCTAAAATAATTAAAATTCCAATTACCTAATTCAAACCAAGGTTTAGAATATCTATTAAATTTATTAGTAGTATCTATATTAATATCTATTTCTCCAGTATTTGTAAATTCACTAAATATTTCTAATATATCTCCAGCATAAGGCTGCATACCTTCCTTTACGGGGGATATACTAACAAGACTATTTGATTTACTTACTTTACGAACATTATATTTAATAAATTCTAAAAATTTTATAGCATCATAATCTTCATTAAGAATAATACTTATAGAAGATGGATATGTAGTAGAAAAACTTAAACTTTCATAAGTACCATAACTTTTAGCATCAGTAAAATTATATATGTCGTTATATAAATTATTCCCGCTTACTAAATATAATTTAGATTTAGTATTATAACCTTGAATAAAATTATAATCGTGAAAACTAACAAAATTACCTAATTCATAATTATAACTTAAAGTTTTAGTAGTATTATTAGATAACTTTAAACTAATTAATAAACGTTTATTAAATTTATCATTACCAAATCTAACATTAGTAGGTTTATTATCTTGTAAATATAAATAAATATCTTGATCTATTAAAGATAATTGGCCATTATCAAATTTATAAAATCTGGTAAAATCATTATTATAAAATATATAACCAAATTGATCTACAATAAAAGCTAAATTATCTTGTAATCCTCCAAATCCTAAATCAGAAGTAAATACTTCTACATAATTAGTATCAAAAGCATCAGGTTGTAATAATTGTAAACTTTTGTCTTTAGTTTGTAATGTAGCATCACCATTAAACATAAATAAACTATGTTCAGTGTGAGCTAATAAATAAACACCAATACCTACTAAATTAGTAATAATACCTTTATTCTCATTAATATTTTTATAGCCTTCAGTAGGAAATTGTCTCCAAGCATTTACAGCACTTTCATCTTGAATAACATTACTTCTTCTAATAGTCTTATCAAATTGAGTAATATTTAATATATCATCTCTATAATTGTTATAAACAGTAGGAATAAAGTCATCTTGAGATCCTTGAGGATTACTAAATAAATCAATAGAATTTTTTGGTTCTACAATTAAACCTGGCCAATATCCTTTAGCATCAACGTCTTGCTCATTAGGTTTCATTATAGAGAATATAACATTCTGAGGATTATTATTAAAATATTTACTTTCGTAATAATATGTATCTATAACAGGAAACTGAATATAATTTAAAAATGGAATATTTAAATGAAAAACTTTTTCTGAAGTTTCATCAAGTACAGATAATCCTATATTTTTATCCGAATTATCAGGAACACTTTTACTTACTTTTCCACGAGTATTATATAAATTATTATTTTCAGAATTAAATGTAATCCCATTTCCATTATATACAATTACACCATCATAAGTATATACTCCGTTAAAGCCATCGTTTATATCAGTATTTATAGTACCAGATCCATAAATTATATTACCTATTCTAATAAGAGTTTTTTCTTTATTTACATATAATTTATTATGATAATTATAAAGACTTGCAATATATGTATTTACCCTATATTTATCATCAGAAATAAATAATTGTTCTATATTTTTTAACTTAATAGCGGTACTTAATCCTCCTATGTCATCTTTAACAGAATCAGCTACTACTAATTTATAATTGTCAATAGGATATATTTTATCTTGTATAGCAGTATAATTAATTAAAGATTTATTTAAATCATAAGCATAATTTATAGAACTGTTTCTGTAAAGAATATCAGATTTACTTATTTCTGCGATAAATCCATCATTTCCTTCAGTAGTAACAGTTATATTTCCACTATTATTATGTTTACAATATTTAGTACTTTTAGCTTTTATTCTTATAAAATTATAATCAGTAGATAAACTATCTTTAATATCAAATGTACTACTATATAAATACATATCAGAGCTTACTTTATTATTTTCATAATTTTTAAAAGTAACTCCTTGCCCAATATTATATTCGATTGCACTAATTTCTCTCGCATCTTTATTAGTAAGAAAACCTGTTACTTTTTTAGTAGACTCAAATTTTTCATAACTAATAAAATAACCTATATAATCTTCTGGTATTTTAACTGTAACTCGCAATCCGTATTTATAATTCACTATTCCTTCATAAGTAGAATAATATTCTTCTTCAGGTATTTTAAATAATCTTTCGTTGTTTTCATTAATATACACTCCAAAATTACCAGTAGTGGCTCCGTTTACATTTCCGCTATTAAATATATTAGCTATTTTTATATCATCATATTTAGTAATATTATCTGCAAATAAATCTCCATATAATGATAATAAATAGTTTTTTATATCACTTTTAGAAGCAGAAGAACCAGAACTGATTAATTTATTATTAAATTTATTAATATTATATATATTTAAATTTCCACTACTATTTAATACATTTTTAAATTCTTTTAAAGTATATTCTTCATTAACAGCTATATACCCTTCTGTCAAATTTTTAACAGGCAAATATATTTTAATTGGTATAAAATATCCATTTCCAGTATTAGTAGTAAGATATGTTTTATTATTTATTCTATATCCATTAGTAGCGTGTCCATATTTATCTATATAATGAATATAAAAACTATACACTTCTCCAGGAATTAATGTAGACTCTTTTAATCTATCATTAAATGAACTAATAGTATCTATACATTTTTTTTGAAAACTAATTATATAATTAGTAGCATCAAATATTTTAAAATTTGTATGATTTCCATTACTATCTACATCAGTTTTAAAACAATATTCTATTGAATCATAAACGTCTTCTCCTATTTTTATTTTACAATATCCAGGAAGAGTAGAATTATCGCTTGGATCTTTCTTTATAGTTATAGAATTTATATCTATAACTTTTTCAGTAGTATTGCCTTCTTTAGTAATTTTTACTATTAAATCAATAGAATTATCTACATTTAATATTTTATTAAAAGGAATACTTTGATTTGTAATATCAGAAATACTATTTATATCTAAAAAATATTGTTTAGGAGTTTTTAATTGTTCTTGACCAGATCGAACATCCTTTCGTTTTTCAGTTAAAGTAACAATTTGTTTTAATGTACTTACAGTATCTTTATTTGTAGATGAAAAAGCAAAATTAGTAGTATTTACTTTTAATGATATAGAAACACTATCTATAATAGATTGATCTATTTTTTTATTTAAAGTCTGTTCTTTATAATTAGATATATATAATCTATTTTTATAATTAATTATATTTTTTACATTATAATAATTATAATATGCAGTAATAAATTCAGTAATACTTCCCTCAGATAAACATTTAGGATTAAATATATAATTAGTATTTGATATATTTATATCATTAGTAATAAAAGCTTTAGTATAAGCTTTACTTGCACAAACAAAACCTAATTGATATTGGTCAAAATTATTAAAATTATTAAAATTTAAATTTATAGCAAAAGTAGTATTAGATATTTCAGAATTATTACTAAATCCATCATAACATCCTGTACCAAATCCATCCATAGGAACTGCACTATGACTATCTACATCATCTACATTATATAAATCTAATTCAGCAGCATTTCTTCCAACTCTATATTGATAAAAACAATATCTAAATATTTGTTGTCTATAAATGTCATCAACAAATATAGGATAACCAAAATTATACCATTGTGTATAATCAGTTTTATTTATTTTAAATCTAATATATAAATATGTCCAACCTTTATAACAAGAACCTTTAACATAATAATGACTTTCAATAGAAGGCAATTTAACTTCTGGAATAATTGAAGAAATTTCATCTTTAAATTGATTATTATCTATATTAGTATCATTAAATTTTCCTAAATTAAATACTCGTAAAGGCTCATCAGTATTAGTATTATATAGCGATATTGCTATTATTAAATCGTTATTTACATTATAAGTAAAAGTGCCTTTAATTTTATTTATATTATTTAATAAACTTCCATTATATATAATTTTACATTTGTTTTCTTTTTCATTATAACGAGCGATGACACTTGTTCCTTGCCCGCTTGCAAATATTATTATTTCATCATTACAAGGTATTGCTCCTATTATACTATGGCCACTTCCGCCAAATTTATTATTAAGTGTATTATATATAATTTCATTTCGTTTTAAATCCTCTTCATTACTAATTAAAGTTAAATCGTTAGTAACTTTTACATTAGTAGCATTAACTAAAGATAATGAATCACAATCTTTAGGATGTTTATTTAAACTTAATTTAGGAGTAATATTCATTAGCTTTTAGGCATAAAAGTAAAATTATAAAAATATGATCTCCAAGCATTAGTATTAGAAATATCTAATTGTTTATCTAATACAATAGAAGTTTTAACTTTAGGCTTTAAACTAATCCAATTTACATAAGGATTTATTGCTGGATTATTACCTTGAAGAGTAAGAACAGGATGTTTATATCCTCTCAATAGCATTTTATACATACAATAAGAAGCAATAGCTTCTATAAGATTTCCATTATCAGGAATAACAGGTAAATCACATTTAAAATAATCACTATAATAAGTTTCTAATTCAATATTTTCTATAATAATTTTATCAGTATCAAATGATAATTCTATTTTATTATCTCCTATTATAATATAATTTTTATTAATATTAACTAAATTAGAACTAATATCTTTAATTATATGTCTATCTTCAAATTTAGGAGAATTAGTATATTCAGCTAATTCATTAGGAGCATATTTAGCTGAATTATTAATATTAATACTAACTGTATCAGAAATAGCTTTTTGATTTTCCCCCGTAAAGGAAGAACAACAGCGATTATTCTTACTATCTAATTTATTTATTTTACAACCATTACTATCATAAACAGCAAATCCTTGCTCTGAAATAGGGCAAGGAGATATAGCTATTCTTTCATTAACAGAAAGAGTTCTTTGTTTTTTAATAGTATTAAATACTTTTAATTGAGCCATAGCGTCAATAGTCCACGCTGCAACACGAGGTATCCAATCACTATTATCAGGATTGAAATCGTTTTCTATTTTTGCTATTATGCGCTCCAAGTTCGTATTCATGTTGACTTTCATTTCTTATAAATTTAACATAATCTTCTGGAAAACGATAAAGAAGAACATTTATTTTCTTATTTAAAGATAAAGGTAAATAATAAATATTATCACGAGTATCACACATATTTGCTAATTCTTGTTCACTATAATGTTTAATATCTCTTTTAGCATACATAGTACATTCAAAATCAATTTCTTTATTAACAATAATTTTACTATTTATAAAAGTAATTTTATGAATACTTGTTAAATTTTTAAATATTCTATAATCTACTCCATCATATTTTATTCCGCGAGCGCTATACCAAGCAGCTTCTAATTCATTATAAACTTTAACACCTTCTTTAATTAACTTTTCCTTATTTCTTTTAGTAGCCATCCAATCTACAACTGTTTTAGGATTGACATTTTTAAATATACTAACAATTAAATCCCCTGTACCATGAGCATAATTATAGGCATATCCTTGTAAAACACATTTATGAACAGTATAATAATAATCTCTTAAATAATTTAAATATTGTTTATAATTAATATTTTTTTGTTTAGTATATAATTCAAAAGCTATTCTACTATTATAACATTTTTTAAGTACTACACAATATTTAACTATTTGCAATAAAACAATTCGTTCCTCTCCACTTTCGTATTTTTCTAATAACTTTTTAGCAATATTATATAAATCTTCGGATTTGTTATAAACTTTATTTACCCATTCAGATTCATATTTATCTAAATCAATATTAAAAGTATTTTTAATATATTCTTTCTTTTCTGTTAAATACGCATAAGTATTATCTCTAACAGTACGAGAAGTTTCTAAACTTCTTGCAGCTTCTTTAGCATTTATTTTAGATTTTCCAATAAATGTATAAAAATGTTCTTGATTACTAATATCTGGTTTCATATTATATTAACCGTTTAATTTATTAGGAACAGAAATTGTATTATCTTCTCTTGGTATTTCTAAATGAAGTCTTTGAAGAACCATATCTTTAATAGGCCCTATAAGATCTTCGGGTAATAAAAATTCATTATCATCTATAAAAGGATCATTAATATCAATTTTTCCATCAACAGTTTCAGTTTCTATAATATGAGGATATTCAAATATACTTTCAATTACTATTTTATTAATACCTGAAAATTCTGTATTAGGATTTATATAAATATAAATATATTCATTAATATAATCATAAGCAATAGTATTACACATACCAGGAAGATATTTATTAAATCTAACGCTTGCCTCTTTAGTAAAAGGTATTTCATAAACATTAACACTTCCTAATGTTCTAACAGAATGAAAAGGTAAATTAATAGGTAATCTTGTAGGACGAGGTACTTTTTGAGAAGTTCTTTTTATTAAAGGAAGTTTAAGGTCTTTAGCTTCTTCAATATCTCCATCAGGAATATCTATTAAAGTAGCAACAAATTTTTGTTGTAAAACTTTATCAGAAATAGAATGATTATTATAACTTTTTCTAATAAGTTCATTTCTATAATGTATAATTTCTTGCCTAATAGAACGACGAAGAGGAACATTATTTGGAGCTTGCGCAATATGAGCAATCTCTGAAACAAGTTGATTAATAGATGACATAATATAAATATTATTATTAGTAATTCGATTAAATATATAAAAATTATTTACAATTACTTGCATTTTAATAATATTTTTTTAATAGAAATAATAAAAGCGCCGATACAAATATATCGACGCTTACTAATAATAATAATCATATAATTTTAAATAGCTCTAAAATAATTCCAAACTTTTTCTATACCTGCATCTTCATCTTCAAACCAATTAACAATAGCGCTTTCTATAATTTTATCTTTAATATTCTCTATATTATCTTCTCCAAACCATTCTTTATATAATTCTATATTATCGTGATATTGAGCATTAAGAGCAACATAAACATCCCAAAAAGTAATATTACTATTTATAGATTTAAATTTCTTATCATATAGTTTTCTAACGTCAATTGGAGTAAACATTGGAGAAGTAATTTTATTACCTTTATTATCAGTATGATACATATTATCTACTTGATAAGTTGCATATACTTCATCAAAATGTTTTCCTCTTAGTTCTTCATGAATATCTTTCATTATACACCAAAACATTTCATTATCTTTATCATTTTTATTTTCTACAATATCTTTAAATCTGCAAATAATATTCCAAGCAGTTTCATTATCTAATCTAATATGATCTTTATAATGATCTATTATATGTTCAAAATTTTTCATATTTATTGTTGTATTTTAGATAACATTTCTTTAAATTCATTTATATCATCTTTATCTAAAGCAATTGCTTTATTAATAAAAGGAATTTTAATTTCAACAGTTCCAGCTCCAATTTTAATTCCTCTTTCTTCCTTTACGGGCGAGATTATTAAATTATCTATCATATCATTAAGTATCCCATCTGCGTCTATCATACCATTTTCATCAGCTATAATAGATAACGCTTGATTTACTTTTCCTATATTATTATTTATAATTCTTGAAAATATAGGTCTAATGAATACATTTATTAATTGATTGTCCTTAGATAAATTAGTAAGTTTAATATCTAAAAATTCTACTAATTTATTAATTAATTCATCTTTATTAACCATAACTTATTTATTATTTATATTTTCACAAAATTCTTTATATGTTAAATTAGGATTTGCTTGTGCAGCAATTTGGAATTTTTTAAATGTTTCAAGTTCCCTATTAGATTCTGCAATTATTTTATCTTTATTAGTTTTAATTAAATTTAATTGTTGAGTAAGTAATTTATTTCCTATTTCAGAATTTTCTATAACATTTTTTACAGAATTAACTAAAGCCTCTTGAACAAGAATTTTAAGTTGAGTATCAATAGATATATAATTTTTATCACTAAAAAGAATATTTCTTTGATCATCATTAAGACTTTTAATTTCATTATCTATTTTATTCCACAATGACTCAGATTGAATAGTTTGTTTTACAGTAGAATTATATTTATCTTTCATTAATTGTAACTGTCTAACTCTTTCATCTATTTCTTTATTATAATCAATTTCAGAACGAAAAGGATTTTCTAAAATAGGATCATATTTAAAATTAAAACTATAAGGAGCATTCATAATTATATGATTTATATTATTAATAAAATAGAGGGAAATACTTCAAGTTAAAGCTCAAAGTATTTCCCCCGTAAAGGAAGATATGCGAGCTATCTACTATGCGGCAGGAGTAGAAGTCGAATTATCTACACGACAAGGATTATAAGAAGGATAACCAGTAACAGTAGGAGTATTAGGCAATACAAGTTCACCGGTGATCATACGACAAGTACGACGGAACAGATTGAAATCAGCATGCTCTGCAACTCGACGAATATCAGACTGAATAAGTGCGTCTTGATAAGGACGAGTAGCAATTAATACAGCTACTTGTTTTTCTAATTCACCAATGCGAGCATTAGTAATATCAAAACTATCACGAGTACTCTTATATAAACCGAAATCAGCATCTACTTGACTTTTATAAATACCAAACATCTCAGCATTTATTTGATTGCGATCATTAAAACGAGCAGTTTGACCATTAAAAGCTAATTGCCACATACCATTAACAAGTTCACACTTATCTTCTTTTTCCACAGTAGACTCTGCACCTAACGCAGCAGCTCCAGCAGCACCAAAACGATTGCCAAATAAACCACCACCGAGACCACCACTAAGCAACCATAAAGCAGTACCTGCAATACCAAGTCCAAGACCTGCACCAGCAACACCTTTAGACGCATAGTCTTTGTGAGAACCAACTTCAACAAGTTCCTCACCATTTTCACGATTAATAAGTTTCATTGTTGTAATAATTTAATAATTAATAGATAATTTATAATTGTGAATATCCACATCACAAATATTGCAAACACTATTAAATGTATCACAACGATAATAAAAAATCCCTTAACTTGCTGTAAGTTAAGGGATACTATTAGTAAACGGTTACTAATAAGAATTTATATTTATTTTTTATGTATTCTTTGAAGTTTAACACCATCAAAATCTTTAAGACTCCAACTTAATTCATTAAAACCAATTTCTTTCTTTCCTTTAGGAATTATTCCAGCTCTAACATAATTATCAAAAGTTGCTGGACTACAATGCAAAATATGTTCACAAGCATAAGCTTTGCTAATACGTTTAACTCCTTTATTTAAAACAGATAACGTCTTAACAAGTTCTTCCATTTCTTCTTCATTTAAATTACTATTTCCTGCATCAATATTAGAAATAGCATTTTGTAATTGATTCTTTACTACATCTAATAAACAGTTTGTCTTTTCCATCAATGAAAATATTTTTTTTTTGCTGTGAATATATAATATTAACAGTAGTATTATTCCTGCTAATATGTAATATGATAATAATAAATATGAATAAGAACATTCAGTTATGCAATATCTAATAATAAATATTATTGCTATAATAAGTGCATTATAAGTAATAACAAGTTTATGCCATATACAAAAATTAAAAGCATAACTACAAACATACATTAATATTACTCCTGCTACTGATGTACCAATATTAAAATTAAATATATCTACTACTATATCATTACAACCATAATAAGCAATAGTATTGGTAACAAGGATACCGATAGCTGTAACTACCGGTATCCACTTTGCACATAATAGAAATAATTTATGTTTATTCAACATTGCTATTATTTCTTTTTAGAACCACTTTTACCACCTTTCTTAATATCACCAGAATAAGGTCCTGCTGTACCAACACCTTTTAAAGGTTTTCCTTTACCTGCCATAACTTTAATAATTTTAGGTTAAACATTAAATATCGTTATAAATATAATAATTTATATTTAATAAACAAATATTTTATTATTATTTTTTATTATTACTACTTTTGACTTTAATATACTTAAACCAAGCATAATGTTTTCTTGTATCAATATAATTTAAATTATCATCATTATTATATGCTTCTTCTTCAAAAGATACATCATGATAAGCATCATTTTGTTTTTTGTGAAATAATCTAATGATTAAATATTCAATTCCATACCATAAATAAAAGAATATAAATAATAATTCTATCATTTGTTTAGTATGAATTTTTTCATGATTAATAGTTTTATTACTTAAATCATTACCTTTATAAAAAACTATTCCACAAATATTAATTGCTTTATAATTTCCAAATGGAAACCATTTATTCTTTACTAATATCATTTTGTTTATAGCCAAGATTAAATTTCATAATAATAGGACGTAAAATCCAACTCCAAATTAAAGGAGCGGCAATAGAGCTATTTATTAATTTAATAATATTTTCATATTCATTAAAATAATAAATACAAAACATTATTATCATTGATATTGTAGTAATTATACGTTTAGCTAATACAGAAACAGGTTTAGGTCCGTTAAGACTATCAAAAATTTTTATTAATCCATACGTAACAATATTGACCATTAAAATATAAACATAGTCAAAATTATCTATAATGCTATTAATTATATTTTCTTCCATAACTATTTAGCTTCTAAAGCATCTAATCTGGACTTAATAGAAGAAATTTCAGAATTAATAGAAGAAATGCTACTATCTTGTTCAGAATTTTTAGATTTTATAGATGCAATTTCAGAATTAATAGTATTTATATTATCTTTATTAGTTTCAAAATAATTTATAAATACTCTCTTAATCCATTTTGGAACATCTAATTGAAAAATAGCTTTAATTAAATCTTTCATAATTGTAATTTTTATAAGTTAAACATAATTATTTTAATTTACTCCACCGCCACTACTTGAATATAATAAAGAATAAAAAGTTTTATATGCTATTATATTGTATACATTATTTTCTACATTTCCATAATATATTATTCCATTAAAAGCACAAGTTATAGAATAATTAGTAGTAATCAAATCACCATTTTGCAATGTTTTAGAAACATTTAATATAGTTAAAGTTTGTTTTATAGAAGAATTATCTTTAACTATTATATTTAGTCTATTTGCATTTTCAACAATATTAATAGTTTGTAATAAACTTGTAGTAAATATATCAGCAGGAACAATATTTTTCATAGCTTTAGAAATAATAACTTCTTTATTTATTATAGTATTACTAACAGAATTAGTAGTAAATGATTTACTTGCAATAGTATATATTAATTCACTAAGATCTCCATTTTCTTCATAATTTATAAAATGAATTTTAATTCCATCAACAGTAGAAGTTTTAAAATATATAACATTGTTAAATATTATTGCAGGAGTGTTAATAATTTGATTATGTAATTCATCAGTAATATTTCCAAGTTTTCCTGTAATATCAACAAATAAATCAGATGTAGATGAAGAACTTACAGTATAATTATTTATAGATACAGCATCAAACTTTTTAGTGGATTTATTATATTTAAGTTCTTTATATTGATTAGCATTATAATTACTTATAAAATAAATAGCATCTTCTGTTTCTTCTCCTCTATTAAATTCAATAATTTTATTATCAGTCGGCTCATATATAATTTTTCCACTTATTGATATTTTATTTACAACAGAATTATCAACAGTATTTGGTATATCATTTTCTTTAACTATAATAGATGTAGGATATATAGAATTTATTAAAGCACTATACCAATCAGTAATATTTATTTTATTTCCACCTAATACTTTATAACTTTTATAATTAAATATTTCTTGTAAAGACATAATAAAATCTGTAATTACTTCTCCAGTATCTAAACTAATAACATTAGTAATTACATTATATTTTCTAAAAGATGTTAAAGACATTTCAGTATCAGAATATAGAGTACATATTCCATAATATATTACATTATTAATATTATATACAGAAGAAAATGATTGATTTTTTTTATTTTTTAAATTATATTTTTGTATTTGAGCAAGTCTTGCTTCATTTGTATTAGTAGTAAAATATAAAACATTAAGATTTTCTTGTATATTTTGTTTTTCATTATCAGTTAAAGATAAATTAGCCTTATATAAACAAGTTTTACCAATATTATAAGTATTCATAGTTTGTACAGTACCAGTAGATTTATTTAAAGCATAATAATTTAAAATACTATTAGTACTATAGCCAATAAATTTAATATTATTAGTATCAGATAAATCTACTTGTGTATAAATAATATTATTATAACTAATATGAGCAGTAGTTACATTAGGGATAATTTTATTAATTTCTAATTTATTATTATTAGTATTACGTGTAATAAATAAAGTAGCATTATTATTTATTAAAGTAATATTATCATCAGTAATATTATAAGTTTGAATACATCCTTTATTTTCTATATCAATATTTACACTAATATTTGTACTTACTGTTGTAATATCTCTTGTTAATATTTTGCAATAATAAGATTTGTTATTAGTATCTACTATTTTTAATAATATATTAGCACTATTATCATTATTTAATAATTTAGCTTTTAAAGTAGAAATTCCATTAGTAGCGGTACTTAAATCATAATTATTAGTTAATCCACTTAAAGTAATAATGGATAATTTATTTTCAATAACATTTAATCTATCATTAAAATTTTTATCTAAATCTACAAAACTATTACCACTCCATCTATAACTATGATTATTACTTTCATTTATATAAATTTTTCCATCTTCAGGATCAATAGTATTCCAATCATTTTGAGAAGTATTAGCATTAGTATTTATTATTTTATTATATAAAGGATCGGAAGTAGGACTAATTATAATAAAATTTTTATTACTATAATTACTTTTTCCAATATTATTTATTAATTCAGTTTTAGTTACAAAAGCAGCAATATCTATTACATCATCTACATAAGATGGTAATTGTTCAGTAGGTACTTTTCCATTTACTAAATCTGCTTTTTTTTCTAATGTATCGTCAATAATTCCAAGCCATTTTATAATCATTATAAATAAAGCTTTTATGTGTTTATGAACATTAACAAATGTTAATGTTTTTAACATTCTATCTTCATTAATCATAATTTTTATAATTTATTATATTTATTGTTTAGTTTGAATAGTAAACATTACAGGAGTACCATCTTCTTGTACTTTACATATATGTAATTCTTTATAATTATATATTATTTGACCATCTCCAAAATTAGGACTTGTATTTTCTGGTAAATATTCATTAATATCCTTAATAGCGCCTTCAATAAAAGTTTTATTTAATTTTATTATTCCATTCTTTAATTTACCGCCATTAAATACTAAAGTACAATCTTCTGGAATATTTATAGTTTTACCATTTAAATCAAAATCATATTTAATAATATATTTAGTACTTTGTTTATCAAAATCTTTTTGAGTAATAATATTTTTATAACTTGTATATATTTCATTTACTACTTCTTCAATATTATATTCATTAGTAAAATAATATTTTTTATGATCAGAACTACATATATAAATATTATTTAATAAAGGATAAAATTTATTATCTATTTTATTATAATTATTATAATCTATACTATCTCCATATTCGTCAATAGAAGATTTCCAATTTACATAATATACAGTTTTTTGTACATTATCTATTGTTTTATAAGATCTTGCACAAAATCTATGATTATATACATCATATACTATAATATCATCATTAGCTAAAGTAAGTATATCATTATCAATATACAATACAGAATTATCTTGACAACCATCAATGTTAATAAAATCATTAAAAATATATGTTCCATTAGCTTCCGCTATGTTTTCCTTTACGGGGGAAAATCTACGACGTATAACTTTAATTCCTTCACTAATAAAATTAATAGGATCAACATTTCTATCTTTAAATTGTAATACAGAAGTATTATAATTAAAAGTGGATTTTTGAATAGTTAAATCTTCTTCATCAGGATAATTAATAATAACTCCTTTCTTATTTTCAAATAATTGTTTAAGAGAATCACTTAACATATTAATAGTTATAGAAGAATCAGGAATATGAACTTTAATTCCTTTTTCGAATATATCACTATCGTATAAAAGTTTATCCCAATGTTTATTTAATAACCAAGCTGTATTACTATTTGCTACATTGTCATCTCTATTAAATCTTTCAGTAATTAATTTATTATTAATATTATCATAATATGTTATTGTTAATCCGCTATGTCTTAATTCTTTAGGAACTTTATTTCTTGTAGTAGTATTATTATTTTCAAATTCAATATAAATATGATTATAAATTTTTAATATTTGATCTAAAGAATTTTTACTATTTTTATCAATAACATTTTGAATATAAGTTAAAGGAGTAATTTCTTCATAATTACTATTAGTTTTAGAATATAACTGTTTTCCAGACATAATTAAAATAATATTATAGTTTTTAAAGCTATTTTAAGCTATTATAAATTAAATTTTATATAGAACATATAAATATATTAAACTATAAATTTTTAATCTATAATAGCTTAAAATAACTATTTATTTTTATTGTATTACTTTAGGAACCGCCCATACAAAATATCCATTTTCATTACCATTTTGAAAATATCTTATAAAAATAGCACCAATTTTAGTACAATCGTTAGTATATGTTAGCATATTTATATTAGTGCCCTTAAAATAAATTCCTCCAGTATTTTTTCTATTAACAATAATAATAGCTAAAGGATCATTCCAACTATTAATATTATTGTTTAAATTAAATCCAGGACTTGCATTTCCTACAACTGTATCATCATATATATAATAGCGTCCTCCATTAATAGTGCTTCCAGGAGTAAGAGTTCCTAAATTTATATCTCTTCTTCCTAAAGCAACGCTAATAGAAGAACCGTTCATAATTAATCCACTTCCAACACTGGGTTTAACAATTCCTGCACTATTAGAAGTTGCAGCATTAGGATATAAATTTCCATTTTTATCAATAGTCATTTGTCCATTTGCAGGTATTTTAATACCTCCTAAAGTAGTTGCAGAAGCAATAGGTAACGTATAGCCAGAACCACCAGAACCTATATTAGATAAATCTAATTCAAATGATCGCCAACTACCATCTCTAATAGTATTATTTAATTCTGTATAAGTTAATGTAGCTACTTTACTAAAATCAATTGATTTAGAATAAATTCTTAATACAGGAGCTCCTACAATTAAATTACTCGCAAATGATAATACATTTACAATAGGATTTGAATTATTAATAGTAGTTCCAAATACAAAATTTATAGTAGTTGGAGAATGAACAATTCTAAAATTATTATATCCACTATTTTGTATAAATTTATTTATTAATTGAATTAAAGTATCAGAAGAAGAATATCTTTGATTAGTTTCAAATTGATCACCTGAAGTAGGTTTTAAAACTAATCCAGACATAACAGTATTTAATACATCTACAGTATTTATAATATTATATTTTTCATTTATAACAATTTGAACATCTGTTGTAAGTTTATTCATTGTAAATTTTATATAAGTGTTATCTAAAGGATTAATATAATTACACAATAATTGAGTATTAGAGTTTACAATACAATTAATATTATATCTATAATATTTTACATCGCTATTTTTAGAAGTAAATACTGTGCTATAAACACAAAAATCCTTTCTCTTTTGAATATCACTTACTAATTCATCAAATTGTTGCATACTAAATTGAGCAGCTGATAAATTAACACTTTTGCCTTTAGTAGGATTATATAAAATATTAGAATCTATATAATAAAATTTAGTATATTTATTTTTTACAGCAAGAATTTCTAAACTTACTCTATCGCCATCTTTATATAAACTTGCATAAATTCTTTTATTTACATCATATATATCATATTGTATAAAAATTTCTTTTGAATTATAATTAAAAGCAATATCACAATTAATATTAAAAGTTTGTTTTACAGCATCATTATATTCATTAATATATATCTTTACATTTTTATCAGAATTAAGAGAATCTAATATAGTACTAAATTCAGTTATATCAATATTTGTATTTTTTACAGAGTTAATATCAGTATCTTCATTTACAGAAGTTAAATCAGTTCCTGTAAGTTTGATTATAATTATATTATCTAATTTAGTTTTATCGTTAGCTGACATTAGACCTCCTTTAGAAGAACTTGCTTGAGGTAAAGCAATATATTGTTCAGATGTAACAATAGTATTTCCAGATTTAATTCTACGAGTAATTTTTAAATCTCCACTTGTATTAGTACTACTTTCTACATTGGATACTACTCCATTATTAGTATAAGATTGAAGTGTATCAATATCTTTTTCAGCTTGTAATCCTCTATTACCTTCAAAAGCTGTACCAGATGTAGTACCTATAGTAAGTCCAGATCCAACTTCAGTTAAATTTATTACATTAGTAATAGAACAAGAAACATTATCATTATTATCATTAATAGTTAAAGTAGCTTTAACTTGTTTTAATAAATCTGGAATAACGTAAGTAATAATTAAAGTTTTAGCACTAACAGCTACTTCACAAGGAACATTAATATTAGCTTCAGCTCCATCTTCATAAGAAGATAAATATAATTGTACTTTTTTACCGTTTAAAATAGCATTTCTAAAATTATTAAAATTAGATTTTCCCCAAGTAGTTAATGTAAACGCTTGTCCTTGAGAAACACTAAAGAAATTTTCATCATTTATAATATATTCATTATATATACTATCTAATTTAGTCTTATCATCACCTGACATTAGACCAGCTCTTCCTTGATTAGCTTCTGGAAGTTGATAGTCTTTATATTTATTAGCCGTATAACTACCATCGTTATTAGTTCTTTCTGAATAAGTAGTACGAATTATAACATCATCGTTAGGACCTTGAGCAATTACAGATACGTCAGTAATTAATTTATTAGGAACACTTTTTAATATATTTTCATTATTCAAACCACGAGCTCCATCAAATGCAGTACCGGTTGTAGTACCAATTACTATTCCACCATTAACAATTTCTACTAAAGTAGTACCACTCCAACGATACATAATTGCTCCATTAATATCATCAGGAACTACATATATAACATCTGAAATAGGATCAGAAGTAATACCAGATGTAGCAGAAGAAGCAGTAAATATTTTTTTAGTAGAAGTAACATAATATTTATATCCAGCAGTCATTCCAGAAGTAGGAGTAGACTCTACTATTCCTCCAAGTAAATCTATTACATCATCTACATAAGAAGGTAAAAATCGAGAAGGAATCAAAGTATCATCATCTAATAAAACTACACCGCCTGAACTATTAGCATTATATAAATACGTTAATATATCACTATTAGTTAATCTACTAATGCGTAATTCATTATTTTCAATAATACCAGATATAATAGTATCATAAACAAAATCATTACTTTCTTGTAGATAAATTAATATTCTTAAAGTAGAACCTACTTTACTAATATATCCAATATATTCATTAATTATAGTACTACTTTCATTAAATATAAATCTAACTAAAGTATTATATTTAAAAGAATTTACATATTTATTATAATCATCTATATCGGCTATACTATAAATATTTGTAGAAATATAATTAAATTCAAAAGTAGGAATATCGTCATATTTTCTTGCATAAGTAATCCAATTAGGATTACTCATTTCAGTTTCAGTATTTATATTAAAATTAATTTTACATTTATATAATTTTCCATTATTTATAATTAATGTTTCGCCGTAACAATTATCTAAATTTAAATAATTACTATTTGTATTAACAAACGCTGTAAAAACTAAATTATATAATAATTTATTATTAGAAGAATCAAAAAATTTACCTATAAATGTAACTAAAGCATTATTATTAACATTATTATTTTCTATATAAGAATTTAATTCATCTTTATTTATAATATCCAATGTATCTCCATTAACACTAAATTCAATAGTAAATAATTGTTTAGCTTGTAAACTATTAATAATTAATTGTTTTAATTCAGGATATTTATTTATATTATTAAATATATAATCTACTCTATTTAAAATAGCTACATTAATTTTATTTAATAAAACTTTAAAATCATCTATATTATTAAATATATAATCTACTCGATTATATATATTTGTATTAATTAAATTTTTAAGATTAGTATAATCATTTATATTATTAAATACATTATTAATATTTTCTTTTATTAATTCTTTAAATATATTATATAAATTAGTATAATCTTCAATATTATTAAATATATTTTCTGTAACTTCAGTAATTTGTTGAATTAATACATTTTTTAAATCTGGAAATTTATCTATATTTGTAAATATATATTTAATAGCTTTATAAATTTCATCTACTAAAATATCAAAATTATAACCTTCCCAATTATCTTCATTTTGAAAATTAATATCTGAAGTATCATGAAGTTTATATCTACGAGTCCAGGATAAATTATTTTCATCAAAATATGTAATTATAAGACCTTTTTTTCTAACTATATTATCTATTGCCGCAACAGTAGTAGCAAAACTACCTTTATATTCAACAAAAATAGAATTATACATTGCTAACAAAGTATCTAATCTATTTCCATTTGCGGCATTATATATAGCTTGAATAAAAGTAACAGGAAATATCTCATTCCATTTTTTATTATCTTTACAATATTTTCTTAATTGCTGTATATAAACAGCATCTTTATTATTATCCATATATTATTTACCTAATAAATTAAATAAATATTCTTTAGTAACATAAGTTTCTTTTATATTTCTTCCATCTTCATCACAAATAGCTCTATCTGCTACTATATTAGGAAGTCTCGCATAATCAGTAGATATAGGTTCAGAATCAATAGCATCTTTTATATATTCATGATAAGTTTTAGTACTATCAAAAGCATTTATAGAATCTATTATATAAGAAGTATCTTCTTCAATTACGTATATTTCAGCACCAACTAATATTTCTCCAAATTCAAGAGCCTTTAATTCATCAATAGTATTTACTACTATTCTACCTGTTGCAACTTTAGAATTTATATTACTTATTAATTGTAAAACTTCAGCTTTAAACCCTTCATAATCTTCTTTAACATCTCCATTTAAATCTGCAACAGGTTGCCAATATTCTTCATTAGTTAATTCTGTACCAGCAGGAACTTTCTTTCGAGATATATAACTTGCTAATTTACCATTATGAACCAAACACAAATCATCATAAGACTTACTTGCATCATGTTTACCATTGCAAGTAAGTCTTACTTTACCTAATTGTTTAATAATTAAATCTATTGTTTTCATAATTCTCTTTACCTTATCCCCCGTAAAGGAAGAGCAACGGCAATCTATTTATTATTATAATCATCTTCTCCTAAAGCATAAACTTCATCATAATTATTACTACTTGTATTAGCTTGTAATAATTGTCCTGTTTCTTCATCAACTTCAAATTTAGGAGTTTCTCCTCCACAACTAATAATAGCTTTTAATATTCCGTCTTCACTAATAGGTAATGTTATATTTCCTACAATAGTTTCTTTTTCAGTACCATTATATATTAATTTTATTTGAGCATTTATATATTTTATTATAGTATCAGCTTCTTTAGTTTTATTAATTTGATATGCAGCACAAGCTGTTTGAAACATATTCCAACAAGTAATAATATTTTTATTATTTCCTTTACAATTAGCGGTACAATCATTTAACATCTCTATACCTACATCAGCAAGCATAACTAATAATTTATGATATGTACAAACATACTTTGCAGGAATAACCATATATACAAAATCAGGATTAGCTTCAACAAGTTCTTCAGAATTAGTAAAAACTTGTGAGAAATTAGTTTCCGGCATACATTAATTTATGATAAATATTAATAATATTTTGTTGTTGTTCAGTTGTTAATATTTTATTTATAGATATTGCGTTTCTAACTATATTTAAACAGTTAATAACACAATTAGATTTTTCAGTAGGAATATAACCAATTTGTAATTGATTAATATTATTAATACATAAGTCAGTTAAATTAGTAATAATTTCCTCACTTAATTTATCTGTATTATTAATTATATTCATTTGAATACTTTATTGTTTATATAAATAATATAATTTTCAAAAGAAATAGATAATTTACTAACATAACTAAATATTTTTGTTTCTTTATCTAATTTGCTATTATAAACTAATTTTATAGTATTATCTATTAAATCATTTTTCCATTGTTCTTTTAATATAGTAGCTACATTAATTCCATTGATAGTATACATAGATAATGTATTATAAGTATTATAAAATTCAGCGTTTATAATTGTTTTAATATTATCTACTATATTATCTTTATTATCATTTATATTATTTTTAGCAATAACATTTACTATATATTCAGTAATGTGCATTCTTGCACTTTCAAAAGAATTTTTAATAGCGTTTTTACATTTATCTTTATCTTTATCTATAATATTATTTATTACATTATCTAAAAAATTACTTATTTTAGAAATTGCTTCTAATAATTCATTAGTTATTTTAATAGCATTTTTTTCTTTTTTAGTATCAATAATTTTAATAACTATAAGATAAATAGCTACTACTATTGCTGGAGCAATACCTTGTGAAATAGCTGTTTCAAATAAATCCATATAATGTTAAATAAAAAAAGAGAAGTTGCTAATATTATTAATTAAAATAATATCAACAGCTTCTCTTCGATTAATATTTATTAATATTTAAAATTAATACGAAAGCGTCTATATTATGCAACAGATTTAATACCAGCAAGAATAGTATCCATAGTAGCTATTTGAGCTGCCCCGGTAGGAATAGCAATTTGTACAATCTGATGAACTAATTCATCACGAGTTTTAACATCACGTGGAACAGCAAATCGTAAAGTATAAACTGTATAGCCTGCATCCGTAGTATTTGTTCCAGCATTAGGATTAAGAGGATAATTAGGATATAAATAATGAACATCGTCCATATAAGTATATTCAAATCCTGCGTCTGCGGCTGCCATATTAGCCATCTTTTTAATAGCCTCTACGTCAGCAATTCCAATCTCGCCACGAGTTGTATAAGTTACAGTAGTACCACTTAAAGCATCTGCCATAGTAATTTCATAATCAACAGCAGGTTCAGTAGCGGTAACTATTACGGTTGCTGCAGATACAGTAGCAGTTAAGCCTAAAGTAGCAGTATTATTATTAACATAATTTGCTATTTTAGCAGCAACTTGTTCAGCAGTTTCAGTATCTTTAAATACATGAATAGAAGCAGTCCAATTACTACGTTCATTAAATTGAATACCTTTCTTTGTAAAAATAACAGTATGATCACACATTATAACAGGCTCAGGAACAGTAAATTTTGCAGTAAAAGTTTTAGCAGCCGAATAAGTAGATTTACTATAACTAAAATCTTTATTATAAAAAGGAATAATTATAGGACCTCCATCTTTACTTGCTCTACCCATAACTATTTGTCCATAACCTGTAATTAATTTGCCAGTAGCATCAACAGTAGGAACACCGTTATTCATATAATAAAATCCAAGTGCTCCAGCCGGTGCTTTATCTATTGCAGTAGATGCAGCAATAGCTGCAACATTACCAGCAAGAAGAAAATTTCTCATATTTATTTATATAATTAATTAGAAGTACTAACAACACTTCTTAAATATAACTCCGCCGCAGCTTTTACAATATCAATATGTGTATATTCAGGTAAATCACAATTGATATTCGAAGAAGAAGTGTCATTTATATAAGTTATAATATTAGGTTTCTTAATAATATTTAATACAACCTTTGAAGGCTTTTTATGAGTATTAATATCTTTAGAGTTATCTTCAGTATATATATCTATTATAATAGTATTAGTTTTAGAATCAGAATTATCTGTAAATACTATAATAGGATAATCAAATGTAGCTCTATTACAAAAATCATGTAATGTAGAATATAAATAATCATTATCTACTATTCTTGCAGAAAATCCACCAAATATGTCATTATAATATATATAAGAACTCGTAAATAGAAAAACATTATTATTATTTATTTCAGCAGTAAATTTATTTTCTTCTTTATTAATAGTAATATTGGATATTTCTAACTTATCAATTAATGTACGTAAAACATTTATTTGACCTATTTTAGCATTATCAATATAAATTTTATTATTACCGCTCATCTTAACATTATCAGCAATGACTTTTTTAATATAATCATTTACTGCAATGTTAAGACAAGTGTCAATATCTTCGGATAGAATTGCCCGTACTGTCTGCATTCCCATTTGTTGAGCCAATTCTCTAAACATTACGTGCATTTCTACTACTGTCATAAACTATACGTTTTTTAATTTATTTTTATAGGCATTAACTACATCAGCATTTGCAGGATTTTTAAACCAAGCAACAGCTTCTTTAACATTAGCACCTATAAATTCTCCTTCTGGAGTAATAATATTTTGATTATACTGACTCCTTACAAATTCACCACGCTCAATTAAAATTTCAATAATAGCTTTAATCTTAATATCAGCATCATTAAACATCTTATTAAATTTAATAGGCTCGTCCGAAGAGAATTTATCTAATTCATTCTCTTTTATCATACGATCTTCAAGAGAAGATAATATAACAGGTTTACCTACATTAACACAGTATTGAGCATAAATAGCATCAAATAATTCATCATCAGCAATCATACTAACAAAATTAGCTTTTGCTTTATTATTCTCCAAACGAAGTTTACGTTGCAAATCAGCTTCCTTTTGATCGTCTTTAAAATAAAAACGAATACTCGGATCACTATTAATTAAAGCTGTATCTTTAGCAATATCTTTATATAAAAGACAATGACGATACATTAAATAATCTTCAATATTAACAGGACGACCAAATTGATATTTAGAACTCTCAAGATCATTAATTGCGGCTATTTTAGCAGCAAGAGCTTTCTTAAGTTCTCCAAGATTAGATTTATCAGCTTGACGATATTTCTCTTCAATTAGTTTTTCTTTATCTTGAATAGCTCTAAAATCTATGTATCTATCATAACGAAAACTAATATCAAATTTTTTGCCAAGTTCATTAACTGAAATTTGAATATTATTTAAATACTGTTTAACACGAGTAATAAAATTTTCGTTATTAGGAGAAAGACCTATTAAATCAGGAAAATAGGCTTCAACTTCGCCCTTATTAGAAGATAATGTACGAGAACTTGTAACTGAACTTCCAATAAAATCTCTACGTTTAGTTAAAGATTTATCATTAGCTCGCCTAAATAAAGAATAATTTTTAACTAACGCAATAGTAACACTACGTTTATCTATATATTCTCTATTTTTTACATTAATATCCTTTTCTTCAACACTACCAGGAATAGGTTCAGGTTTTTCATCCACACTTTCCTTTACGGGGAAACCGCCAAAAGCAGTAACTTTATTATCAGAGCTTCCTTTAGATCTATCAGATAATCCAAAGTTTAATTTAGCACTGTTATTACTTGTATTATTTTCCATAATTAAATATTCATTAATTTAAATTAAAGTACACACTTTAACAAGAACATCTTCGAAGAGTTATTTACTTGAAGACCTTGAGAGTGTTTAACCTCATAACGACTCATATCAATTTCAGTCGAAATGTAATTGGTTTCAGGTACGCCCCAAGATGCAGGAATATCAGTAAGACCTTTAAATACTTTAGCCTTATGAATTTGACCCTTTTGACGAACAACTCGAACATTCTGAGTTCCATCATAAATAGAGAAATCAATAAAGCAAGCTTGATGCGAAGTAATAGGATAACCTGTACGAGGATGAATTTCACCATTCTTTTTAGCAGCTTCAGCAATAGTGCTCTTATCAAAGAAAGCACAATGTTTAACCGTAATAGTGTGTCCATCAACAGTCTTATAACGACGGAAGTATTTACCATACGTTAAACCTGCGTCAGAACCATCAATCATCTTATCGCCAAGAGGAGTAACAAAACCGTTCTCTTTAGCATCTAATCGCATAGCTTCATCAAAATCTTCAATGAAGCCTTTACCACCCATAAGAACAATGTTCATTTCACCTGTATCAGTATCACGATCAAGAACATCGCCAATAGTACGCTTAATTTTGCTTAAAGTAAGATATTCGCCATAAGTATCATAGTTAGACTCACGACAAATCTCTAACATACCAGCAGTAGTAGGAATAGGTTTACCGTTATCGTCATCCTTAAGAGTTATTTCTCCATTAGGTAAACGGTTATATTCTGCCATCCAAAGACGCTCTTCATTATAAACACGACGCTCAATATTAAATTGGCGCATCTCTTCACTAATCCATAATTTAGAAGCCTTACCAGCACCATCTTTAAATTCATATTCGGTAACTACATTGCTAATATTACCAGCAACTTCCTTAGACTTACGATAGAACTCAAGCTGAGAAGTCATACGACCAGGACCCATAACATTGCTACGGTTTCCTTTAGAATATGACTCAGAAATAAGAGGAGCACCCATTGACCAATACTTACCTTTAGCAAGTAAAGCAGGATCAATAAACGCATCAGGATTAGGCGACATAAGTTTAATTATATAACCATATCCGTAAGCACTCTCACCTAAATCTCGTTGAATACGAACTTGAGTTTTTCCATCAGGGCCAATAAGAGTGTGTTGCTCAATAAACCAATGAGTAGAAGTATGAATTTCTACAGGAGCACCGCCAAGACCAGGTTTATCACCACCAGAAAAATGAGTAATAAAATCATCAAATTTCATACGACCCATAGTCTTCCAAGTCCATTGAACAGTTTCAATATCTACTGTACCAACACTGCCTTGACCCTCAGTCATAAACAGAAGCGGAAAACGATCATCGTCCATACCATAATTATAGGTAAGGAAAGAATTTATTTCGACAGGTTTTTGTAATTGAAGATTAGCAATACTCTCTTCATTAGAGTATCCGCGATCATCATAATTACCTCTCGAAAGAACTCGCATTGAATACATAATACAAATAATAATTAATTGTTAATAACCAAAATCAATTTTTCCTTTATTTTTATCGGAATTAGGTTTAGTTATTTTAATTCCAGTAGTGTTTCTTGTTTTAGCTATAAGTTTAAGTTTTTTAACTTCTTTATCATTAATAGCCATATCTACAAGGTTAGAATAACTTCCACCAACAAATTTTAAATAAGCACGAAGAATACTATCATTGCGTCTTGCTTCAGGAGTTTCATTTTCTAAATCATATTGATAACGAGATTTACCATTTTTATCTATTTGGTAAATATACTTAAAGAAATCATCAGGAGTAACAGAAATTTTCTTTCCATCTTTATTAATAATAATAGTATCTGGAATTTTATATCCAGCAATATTACGACTATCAATTACTTCTTTAACTCCTTTCCAATATTTTTCTTCTTGTTCAATAGCGTCACGTTCAGCTTGTTCAGCTTGTTCAGCAATAGCTTTACGTTTTTCTTCATCTTTTTCTTTAAGAGCTTCAAGTTCTTCTTTAGCAACATCAGCAAGAGTTCCAGTTGATTTAAGATAATTAATATAACTATCTACATCTCCCTTACGATTTTGCTCACTCCAGGACATTTTAATTATTTCTTCTTGTTGTGCTTCATCATCATCTTTTAAAACTATATTACTTCTATCTTTAATTTCTAAAAATCCATCTAACGAATTTCCATTTGCTATATAATATGGAACTAAATCTCTAAGAATAGGAATTTTATCATAAAGAGTATTAATTGCGTTTTCAGCAATTTCTTCCTCTCTATTATTAATTACTGCATCTATATAAGATTTAATACCATTAGGTGTATTTTCAAATTCAATAGGTTTATCATTTTCATCTACAACTTCTACATCGAAAAGTTTACGAATATTATCTATTGAAATTTCATTTTCTGAATTATCATCATTTACTGTAAAAGAGTCAATAAAATCTTTTACATCTTTAGCTTCTTTAAAAATATTTCCATTTTCATCAACAATGTTACCGTTATCGTCTATTGTATATTTTTTATCATCAATATCTAAAACAGTACCAGGTTCAATAACAAATTCAGATTTAGATTTATCATCATTATCATTGTCATTATTATCATTGTTATTATTATCAATATTATTATCTACATCATTATTATCATTATTTTTATTTTTATCTAAATCAGTAGTAGAATCATTATCATCAGGAGAACTTAAACCGTTACTTTTAGATAAATCAACAGCATTGCCGTTATTATCTTTTGTTACATCTGCATTATCAGCATTATTTGTAACACCATAACCAAAATCATTCATATAATTAGTTTTAAGTGAATTATTATAACCGATTATAAGCAATAAATTTGTTATATCCAATAATTAGATGAAAATAATTAAAAATATTATTCGCTCCAGCATATAAAAAATTATAAAGCTATTTTAAGTGGCTTTTATCATTTCCCCCGTAAAGGAGAGATTTCGCGTTCGAATATTCTACATCATATTCTCATTTAACGCCAAATTTAAGCTTAAAATAGCTTATATTTATACAAAAATAGTCCGACAATATATGCCGGACTATCAAATATATCTATAAACACTATTTATTTTTTAGTTTTAGGATTATCATATTTATTTTTATTTTCTTTAGCAATAGCTAACTTAGTTTCAATATCTTTAAGTTTAACAGCTCTATCTGCCGCTTTACTTTGAAAATCTAAAATATTCTTTTCTCTCGCTATTTGATTTTTATCTCTTTCAACATTAGCTCTTGCTTGTTCAAGACGCTCCATACCAGCTTGTTTATCTTGATTAGAAACTCCATTATCGAAACTAATCATATTAGCATCAGCTTTAATAAGTTCGATTTGCTGATCAAGATATTTTTCAAGTTCAACAGTTTTACGATCTTCTTCTCCTTTTGCAGCAATTTTTTGAATTTCAAATTCAGCTTCCATTTGTTTAGTTTGTTGTTCTAATTGTTGCATAGACTGTTCGTGTTGTTGTTGTAATTCTTGAAATTTCATTATTAACTTTTTAATACTTGCAACATTATCTCCAGCAATAGCAGCAATAGCCATATCCATATTTCCATTTTGAGCAGCACTAAAAGCAAATTGTTTTATTTGATCTAACTTTTCTTTCTCTTGTACACTATTTTTTGCTTTAATAATATAATCTGCATAAATATGAGAATCAACGTCTAAACTAATATATTTAAGATTTTTATCTTTATCTCTATAAGATGTATCTAATCCATCAATCCAAGCAAGTTTACTAAAATCTAAATCACGAGCATAATCTCTTTCTCGCATACAATCAAATATAAATTCTATTATAACAGAACCCATAGATCCTCTCATAATAGCTTCTTCAGTTATTCCTTTACCAGCACTATTAGCTATTTGACCATATCGTTGAGGAGTCATATCAACTTGATCTTTAGCAGCATTATCTATTTCAATCATCAATTGAGTAAGTTGATTAATATAAGCACTAATATCAGCAGTCACCATACGTATTTGTTGTGACTTTAGCATATTAGTATCTTCTTCATCGTCAATATATAAAACTCCATCAGCAGCCATTCTATAAATAGTTTCATCAGGATTTTCTCCTAATAAAGATTTAGCTATAACAAGAACAGCAAGTTTATTCTTTGCTAAAGCCATTTCTCTATGATATGCAACTATATTTTTAAATACTTGATAAGGACTAACAATCTCTACAATAGAAAACTTACCAAATCCAGGAAGTAATTCACATAAACCATTATAAGGAAGTTTACCTTTACGATTATATGCAATAGCACGAGCTTTATAAGGATAGATTGCTGTATTACGAGTACCTATACGAACAGACTCATATACTTGAGGCTCATAGAAATATTCAATAGAAATATCTCCTATTTCTGGATTAATTGTATAATTATCATCAACGACTCGTTGAGCTATGATACCATTATCTATATATGTTAAAACGCCTCTTCTAATTTCTCCTCTCCATACAACATGCCAAACATCATATAAATTAGAATTAGTATCTCTAACTAAATATGGAGATTTGTTATAGAGACTACGTTCTGTTTCAGTAAATTTATTACATATATCAGGATAATAAGAATAATAGTCCGCATAAGTAATATATGATGCGTCAGTAGAACTATGTTGAGCATAATATGTTTCTAAAAACTTTTTATCTTTATCATCTAAATATTCATCAAAAGTATCTATTATTTGTTGATATGTCATTTTCATACGTTCAGCAAACATATCATAATCTTCAACAAACATATTATTATTAGGAACAGGAAACGCATCTATTGGAGAAATAATTTTTTTTACAAGTTTATTTCCTATTATATCAGTATATGTATAACATTCTCCAAATGATACAAAATCAAAATAGGCTTTAGCATAAATTAATGTAGACTCAGTAATATCATCTATAACATTTAATAATTCTTGTCCTTGAACAGATATATCATCAATATAATTATTTTTAAAATCCTCAGTAAATTTTTCAATATCTATACTTTCTTGAGGGTTAAATTGTTTAGGATCATTACCTTCATTAATATATTGTTGATAGCTTTGAGTAATTCTTGCCGCTAATTGAGCTTCTAAAATAGAAAGAATTTCTTTTCTTACAGTTGCATCCTTAGCCATTACAACATCTGGATTATTAGCACCTACAATAAAATCGTGAGGATTTTTAATATATTCAGAAACATATCTTCGAATTATGCCTTTCATAATATCATAATTGCGAAGAGTTGCTGGAAATCGAGTATATTTTTCTTTATTAGCATTATATGGATTAAGTATTTTTCTATAAAATTCATCAGGAACTTCTCCATTCAATATAAGATATTTTTTTTCTAAATTATCTTTATCTGCACAAGATTGTCCCATAGATATTACATAGTCACAACATTGAGCATACCATTCAGGTTTTTCCTTTTCAGCATTAGAAACTCGTTGAGAAGGAAAATTATTAGCATAAAAATAATCAATTACTGCCATATTATTAATTATATAAATTTTATATTAATACCATTCTCTATGAAAGAATGATTTATTATCATCATCTGTTTCTGTTGTTATTTTCTTTCTATGAGCCATTTCATCTTTAGCAGCTATATCCATAGCTTTATATTCTATTCCTCTAATAATCATTTCAGACACTCTATCAAAGTTTCCAAGTGCGCTCCATTTCTTTAATTCAAGTATTGTTTGATAATCATATATTCTATGAAAATTTCTAATAGGATTGCCATTTTCATCTTTACCTATTTCATCATATAAAAATTCTTTAAGTAATCGTAAAGCGTCTAATTTTCGTTGATTGCCACCTCCAATGTTATATCCATAAGTAGTAGAAATTTTTCCTTTAATAGTATTATCCCAAACAAACAAAGGTTCTTTAGCTAAATATTTTGTAGCTCTCCAATCTCTAAAGTTTTTAACTGTTTCTCCTCGGTTTACCTCGACACAAGTAGTTCCAATACAATTATAATAAACAGCTAAATAATAACAAATTCTATCAGCTTCTTCAAGAGAATCTGGACGACCATAATAAGATGCAACAAGTTTTTGTTTAAATCCATTTTTAATACAAGGATTCATCCAAACTTTAATACTATTATGAGAATGTTTATTAGTAATTTCTTTCTTATCTTTATCTATACCTACAGGGTCATAAGAAATACTATATCGTCCTACAGGAATTTCTTTTCGTAAACCGTATTCAGTATAGTTTTCATCATATTCTGGAGGAAACCATCGTCTAATACATCCATGAGGATCTTCATTAGCCCTACGAGGAACTCCAATAATATAATCATAAACTTTTTTGCCTTCTTTACTTAATCGTTCATTACTTTTAAATTGTATTCTACCAGTATCGTCTAATTCAAGCATTCCATCAACATAAAAATCAAAATCTTTATCAATTCTAAGTCTTTCTTCCCAAGCAGTTAATTCTTCAGAAGTAAAGATATTTTCAGCTGCGCTACTAAAACTTTCAGCAGGATAATTAGCATACTGTCCTAAATAATTAATATATTCTGCATAAGTTTTAGAATCATTTTTCTTTTTTATTCGTTCTTTTTTAGCAATAGCAAGTCCTATACTTAAATTACTATTACCATCCTTATCTACTCCATAAATACCAGATATTTCACCTTGTAGCCCCCAACAATAAGGTTTAAAGAATCCACAAATTTCATTTCTACTATCTCTGTCCCAAACATTCTCAAAAGGCATAAAATTATAAGCACGAGGATTATAAAAATTCTCTTCAAAGACTTGCATATTTCCAGAAGTAGCAGTACCCCAAGCCATAAGAATACCAGTAGTATATGCACCAGTTCGCATAGCTGGTTCAGTAACATTCATAAATTCATCAAAGTTATCCATTGTAGATAACTCTTCAACTTTGATACAGACAGCATCTTTACCAATAGCACAATCAGGATTATTTAAAGCACTAACAGAAATCAAAGAACTTTTCCAAGAATCATCAGCCTCTATACCACTTGGTAATTTATATCCAAGACGAAAATCTTGTTTAACAGGAGAATATATACCTCTAACAAAAGGAGTTTTTTCTTCATAAAATTTAAGATCATTAACAGAAAAATCTGTTAAACCTCCTGTTTGAATAAGATATTTATTATCAATAGCTACATGAATAGCAACTTTTCTTGATTGAGCGTTTACTCTATTAGCACTATCAGCAGCCATCATATATGAAAATCCACCACGACGAGTTTTATCAATAATTAAATGAAATCCATTATTTTCTGCAAACTCCATACAGTGAAACATCCAAAATTGGCTATCAATAAATTTAGGAAAATCATAAACTTTTTTAGCAGTATTAGTATTACCTCGTTTAATAGTACTTTCGTCAAGTTGCTCCATTCGAGTATAATTAAGAAAATTATAATGAGAACCTGTTATTCTAACTTCTTTAATAGTACCATCTGGACATAATAAACAAGGAGCATTAAAACCTTTAGTTCGTCTATATTCTTCTCTTTTTCTAAATTGTCTATGAGGAATACTATCTACTTTATATTCACAATATCGTTTATATCTTCTATAATAATTTCCAACTTCATAAAATAGCTCAGTATTAACAAACTTATATTTTAAATCAATATTCATTAAAAATCCACCACTATCACCTATAAGAAACAAATTATCAGGATCGACATATCCAGCTTCAGTAGCAGTTTTATATTTAGATTTATCCTCTTCTATAAACTTAAGAAATGGATAATCTTTAGCATCTAAATTATCTACCATACTATTTTATAATTAATATTAGTGCTGCAACAGCAATAACTCCACAACTTGTTCCAATAAGTATTTTATTTCTTTTTTTATATTGTTCAATCTGTTTATTTAAATTATTATTAATAGTATTATAAGACACAATTCTATTTTGCATATCTCCAACAATAACAGAATATTCTTTTAGTTCAAGTTTTTGCAGTTTAATAATATCTTCTTGTTCTTGCATAACTTTCGTAAAAGAATTTCGTTCTATAAGCTTAATATTAGCTTGTTTTATAAGTTTAATTGGAACAATACAAGTACTATCAGGAGCTAATTGGATTTCCCCCGTAAAGGAAAGTTCACTAACTTTATTCTGACACCAGCTTTTGAAACAACATAACAGTAGTGCTATCGTCAGCATTAATAGCAAAATTAATTTCTTCTTTAACATTTTCTTTAATATTATAAATTATACTATCCTTTTTAATTATATTATATTCAAGGCTATCTATTACTATTTTATTATATACAGTATCTGGTTTATTAATTATATATTTATCATTATTTATTTCTTTTTGTTTAACTACATATCCTATTATAAAAAATATAATAGCTATTATAATAACAGCTATTATATTCAACATATTATTATTTTTTTCCATATTTAACTAAACGATTAAATAACTCATCATCATATTTTCCAGTTTCTTTTAAACCAACAGCTTGTTGTGCAAATTTAATAGCTTTAACAAGACCCATATTAATAGCAGTATCGAATATTAAAAACGCTATATCAAAAGAAGGAATTAAATCTAATTTAAAAGGATCCCAAAAATTATCTTTATAAAAAGAATGAACAAGCGCCATTAATTTTTTATCAGAAAAACATTTATCATTAAATTGTTTTTTATCTTTAGGAAGATTAAATTCTTTCTTATAATTATCAATAATTTTCCAACCTTTCCAAATTTTATGATAACGTCTTGCTATTCCTGCAAATGTTTCTCCTCCTGCATCATCAGGATCAAAAACATATCCACCCTCATTTTTAAGGGCTTTTTCTATTGCTTTTTTATAATCAGCCATCTTTACAAATTTTATTAAAATAATTAACAGCTTTATTAACTACTTTACAATAATTATCTGTATTTTTAGAATAAGTATATATTTTGATTGTTCTAAATTTATTAAAGAAAATCATATAAGGAAACTTAATTTGAATACAAAATTCTATAATAGTATCACTAACAGGAGGATCATAATATTTTACTTTAAATCTTTTAGATATAAGACGAATAGTCTTATATCCATTATCTTTAATGTTTATTATTCTAATTTTACTCATATTATTCATTGAGAGTTCTATTAATCCAACCTCTTAAAAATTTAATATTATTTCCATTACCAGCTAATCTATTATATTCTTTAATTTTAGCAAGTTTATAATTAGCTATAAATAAATCTTGTCCAAGACTATCTCTAATATAATTTAAACTATCTTTATATAAAGATAATTCATATTCTAATCTAATTATTTTAGCTATATTTTCTTGTTCATTTATAGTATCTTTAACAGGTACATATACTATTTTTTCAATAGGAACAGTATTATTACAAGACGTATTTATAATAGGAACTATAAATAATAATAAAATTATATTTTTTATCATTTTATAAATTTAAATTAAATTGAGTATTAATTTCTTTCGCTTTAAGGTTTTTTCGTCTATCTTCTAAAATAGATTTAACTTCATTAAAACGATACATCATTTTATGCAAAGTAACTTTTTCTTTTGGATTAGTTTTAACTTTAAAAGTTCCATCTGGATATTTCTTAGGCATACCATATTCATTAAGAACAAAATCACTATCTATATGAGCAAGCCATAAACCGGCACAAGGTAAACCTAAAATACACTGAACCATTAAAGCATAAAGAGAAAGTTGAAGATTATAAATACTTCCATTACAATTAGGAAGTCCTCCTACAGGAGGCAATAATCTATCATTAGTACCTACCCATATATCAGTTTCTTGATGAGGCTTTTGAGTTTTATCTTTTTTATAATATCCAGATTCAAATTTAAGTCCTCCTCTATTTGTTTTCCAATCACCAATAACAAATTGATCATCTCTTAAGCAAAGAACATCAATTGTACCACTTACTAAATAATCTATGAGAAAAGCTCCAATCTCAGAATAAATTTTATATCCATTATTTTTATAATAATTAAATACATTATAAATTTCAGGATATTTATTTTCAGTAACATCTATAAATTCATCAATATTTAATTCTTTAACATTTAAATTAATATTAGGTAAATCTGCAACTGTAATCATTTCACCCTCTTTAGGTAAAATATATCTTATAGCATCTTTAAATTTAGAAGCATATTTAATACCGTCTTCTAAATTATTATGAGTTTTTGTTCCTCTATCACAAGCCTCATCTTTAATAGCATCCCATTGTTTGGCAAGTTTACTTTCAGAGATACCAAGTTCTTTAGCTTTCTTTTTAAGCCAATAAGACTTATTAAAACTCGGTTGATACTCATGTAAAAGAGTAGTAACAGATTTATAAGAATTTCCTAATGTATCGGTATAAGAATGATTAGCTTCTTTAAATATAAGTCTAATATCATTATATCTGGTATCTCTTAATTGTAACATAACTATATTATTTATTATTATATTTAAAACTATTAATAGCTTCAGTTAAAAAAGATGAAAAACAACAAACAAATTTTTCATTTCCAGATAATTCTACTTCACCCATAGTATCTAATATAGCATGAGTTAATTCATGAAAAAATGTATTTACTTTAACATTATTATTTTGTTTATTATCTTTATTAAATGTATCAGCAATATTTATACATCCTTCTGCAAGTAAACAAGTTCCTAAAGCATTATTGTCACAACGATCTACAACATTAACTTTAATGTTAGACCCTCCTAAATTAAATTCATCTGGTATCTTAAAATCCATAATAATTATATTTTAATCAGCTTTCATACTACTTAATACCGAAATACCTCCACGAGCAATTTTTTGTTCTTCTTCATATCTAAGATTATCTTTTGCTGTATTAAGAGCTTTTTGAAGATTAGGTATTTCTTTTATTTGAGAACTTAAATTATTAATAGTTGCTATTATAGCTGGAATATCTTGATCAGTAACTCCAGCAGCAAGTTTGTTACTTAGTAATTCATTGCATTTATTAGCTACCACACTTGTAGTATGTAATGCTCTTAATAAATTTTCAATAGCAATGCCAGCAGGTCCTACGGCATTATCATAATATCTTTTAATAAGTTTAGAAACTAATACATCAGGTATATAATCTTTAGGAAGATCATATTGAATAATAGCTTCTTTTAGAGCTTCTGAATCATTAAGCCCTTGTTGCTTTGCAGGACTTCTTGGATCAGCAAGATAATATATAACTCCACACTCCTGTAAATATTTCTTTTTATCTTTAGATGTATCTCTTGAATATAATAGAAAAACATCTTTATCGATAATTTGATTTATTTTTGGAGCTTTAGGTATTCCTGTATCATCAACAGAAATAAGATTTTCTATAATAAGTCCGGTCATTTGTTTGTCTTATAAATTTCGTCAAATTGTTCTTGAACATCTGGGTCAAAATCAATAGGTTTACAAGCAAAAATACTAAATATATAAGCATCAGCATATCCTTTTCCATAAGTATTTAGTAAAGAAAAATATTTTTTACTATTATTTCTTCTAATAGTTATAATAGCTTGTTTAGTGCTTGCTTTTAATCTAATATTTTCTTTTTCTAATTTATATATTCTATAACAATATTCAGCATAATCTTCTTTAACCATTGTACGTCTTGCAAATTTCATTTCTTTAGTATGCTTTCGCATAGCTTTATGGAGAGGATTTTTTCTTAGTACTCCAACATAAGGAATAGCTACAGCTTTACCTAATTGTAAATGTTTTGCAATATTTCGTTCAAGACTTTCTACAATAGCTCTTGTTATAGCTTCATCTTCAGGATTTTTAAAATTTAATTCTCTAATAATATCATCTTCTGTTTTATATATTATAGGATAATCATCACTAAAAACTTCAGTGTCATTAGCAACATTAATATCTGCCATATTAATTATAATTAATAGAATTAGATATTATTACATTCACGCCCGTAAAGGAAGAATTGCAACAATATCTAATTCTCATAATATTTTAATTAACTTTATTTTGTTCTACAAACACTTCATTAATAGGAGTTGTAATATCATAAGAAGCGTGTATATCACAAACAGGAATAATCTTAAATTCAGGGAAATAACAATAAGGAGAATTATTCTTGCTTTCTAATATAGTTTTACCATCTTGTTTAAAATATTCTCCAGTCATAATATCTTTACTTAATTGAGGATCATTTTTAATAAATAAACGAACCTTATCAATACTAATTGCATTATTAGGAAGATTAATATGCTCTCCTCTTTCAATTAAAGACCTAACTATATTTACTTTATATCCTACTTTAGTATTTACTTTATTTGCATCTTCATTAGATATTTTAGCAATAATAGGTATAACTCCAACTTCGGTAGGATATTTTTTATCAATTGCCGCACTAAATTCAAATAATTTAGTTTTATAAATAATAGCAATTATTGCATAATTAGGAGCAAGATTTATATTACTTGTCATTGAATTTAATATTTCTGGAGTAAATTCATTAATACTTGTTGGAATAAGTAAAGAATACTTTTTAAGATTACTTTCAAGTTTAATCATAATAATTTAATTTTTAGATTTGTTAATAGTTGTGTCTTCGCTATCGCCAGCTTTAAGATAATTAATAAATTTGTTCATAATAAAATTATAATTAAAATTAGATTGTTCACTAATTATAATCATAAAATTCTTACTATCCAAATTTATTTTTCATCGTCAGCATTAATGATATTATATAGTTATAAATTTATAACAATGGCTTTACATTTATTTGTAATAATATTTTCAGGACAATATTGAGAATTTAAAGAATATCTATTTTTAAATAAATTATCAGAATCTGGAATAAATTGTTTAATAATAATATTTTTCTTATAAAGACTATTTAAAGAATCTTTAGCATTAATATAACCATAACCGGTAGATTGTTTTATATCAATATAAAAATCACTATTAGCATCAAAACTATATGATAATTTATTATATTCTTCGTATAATTTAATTTTAGATTCTATAATATATTTTAAAACAATACATTCTCCTTTAGATAAATCTTCAAAAACTTTTATAAGTTTTATAATAATGTCAGCTTTATTTTTATCATTAGATTTATGAATAAAACAACTTTCATTATTATTTATAACATCAAATGTATTTTCGTTAATAATCTTTCCATTAAAAGTTTCACAAACCATATTATTAATAACTTTTAGATCATATCTCAAAAGTAAGTATTTTTTTTGAAATATCAAATATTTTTCTTAAATTGTTAAATGTTCTGAAAAAGCTGTTAGAAGTGCTTCTAACGCAAAAACTAAAGATCGTGCTAACGATTTTTGTGCTGAAAAATTTAGCTTTATTTCGCGCGCGCTACGCGTCAATGTACCGCACGTGCGCGCGCTCGCGCGTAAGAAGTATTTATATATTATTAATATATAAATATCTAATATATAATTATATATATTTATATATATAATTATTTTATATATATTATATCTATTACTTATACGCATTTTGAGTATTAATATATATATATTAATAATATATATAAATATATATTATTAATATATAT
>ERZ791654.38-NODE-38-length-99094-cov-49.673866_pt1 | contig 99094 bp, 169 predicted proteins | sample MGYA00509960_ERZ791654 | MGnify/ENA primary metagenome ERZ791654 (study PRJEB30046, sample SAMN00715198) | human gut metagenome | study: EMG produced TPA metagenomics assembly of the A metagenome-wide association study of gut microbiota in type 2... | reverse complement strand
AGCAACAATAAATGCTAGTACCTACACAGGTAATTCTGCCACAGCAACAAAACTAGCAACTGCAAGGACTATTACAGCAAATCTTGCAAGTAGTACTGCTGGCAGTTTTGATGGTTCGGCAAATATAACAGTCGGAGTTACTGGTACTTTACCAATCGCAAATGGTGGAACAGGGGCAACAACAGCCGCTGCCGCAAGAACCGCATTAGGATGCGCACCTGCATATACCTATAGCACAACTGATTTAACCGCTGGAAGCTCTGCATTAACCACAGGCACACTTTATATTGTGTATGAATAAAGAGGTGCGAAAATGGCAAAAAGCATTTATATAGGTGTAGATGGTAAAGCAAGAAAAGCAAAGAATATATACATTGGAGTAGACGGCAAGGCAAGAAAAGTCAAAAAAATGTATATAGGAGTAAATGGCGTAGCAAGATTATGTTACACGTCCGAAGTAACAGTCACAATCGTACAATCAGCAAATCAAACAATAACAGTAATTTGCAATGGCAATTCATATACATCAACATTTACAGCAGAAGCAGGGTCAACTTATACGGCAAGTATATCAGCAAGTACAGGTTATAATGCAGGCACATTAAGCAGTACAAGTGGAACATTGACAGATAATATCACTATTAGTGCAACAGCCGCTACCTTGAAAACCTATACTTATACGATTAATCAGCCTACAGGTGGAACGATTACTGTTACAGTTGATGGAGTTGCATATACATCAACCTTTACTGTTCAGCATGGCAAAACTGCAAGCAATTTGTGTACGCCGAATAGTGGATACACCTTTAAGACATTTACATTGTCAGGAAGCTATCAAACTGCAAGCGCAAATACATTAGCAATAAATGGCGATGCTGAAATTGGAGCTGTATTAGAAAAGGAGGACGAAGATGTTTAATTGGTTGATAAAATTATTAGGCGGGAAAACAAAATCGGAATATGAAGATATGCAAAAAGAACTAAATGAAAAATGTGCTAAATTATCAAACACATTAGACAGTTATGCGAATCTTGATTTTGTTGCAAGTGGTGAATATTCTTTTAGTGTAAAAGCAAATTCACCTTATAGTATTTTAGTTAAAAAAGGTCAAAATCTTATAATCACTGGTTATAACAAAGATGGAGAGCTTTTAGAAAAAATTGATGTAAATAAGGAGGACGAATAAAATGTTTAATAAATTAATTAGGGGGGGGCAGGCAGATAAAGAATTGTCTGTCAGCCGTCTTCCGAGATTACTATTACAATTACACGCACTAACTGATAATCCTATGAATATTACAGTCACAGGGAATATTACGGTTAGTGCGACACTAGAAAATAGTGGACAAATAGGTTTAACGGTCGGTCAATATACTTATGGCGGAAATCAGTGGCAGTACGGTTATAGTAGCGCAGACTATGCATCAGATCAAGTATATGGCAGTCTAAGTCCTGATACGTTCTATGGAATTAAAATAACTTCATTAAGCGCAGGATTAATAGTTGATCCTAGTAGTCAGCAGCCTTTGCTACATATACTGTGGATATCTTTTGCTAATAGTTTAAGTCAGAGTTCGATAAAAGTGACAATTAATAATAAGACTTATACGCTTAGTGACCCTAATGGAAGCGCCTATTATTATGTAAATTTACCTGATAATGATACATCATTAGTGATGTGGTTACAATCACAGGTAGGTAAGACCATAACTGTAAACCTAGAGTAGCATTATTTTCAATATGTAATATTCCTCTGTGAGAAATCGGAGGAAAAAGATGGCTTTGACAGACAATCCTATGAGTTTAGTGGTTACAGGCAATGTAACAGTTGGGGTAACATTAGAAGCAAATGTGCCAACTACTGAAACAAGATTGTTGAATACTATGGATGCGAATACAACGGTTACTATTACAGTGCCTGCGGGTGTAAAAGTATTAAAAGTAGAGGGTAATGTATACCATGAACACGAAGGCGAAGTAGCTTTAGATGTATATTCAGTAAATGGCAAAAAATATTGGTTATCTGTATATAATTACGAAAACGCCTATGATATTTGGTATGTAGGAGTTACTCCTAATAAAAGTTATACATTAAAGTTATCAACTGATAGCGAAACTGGCACAGAGTCAGGAAGTGTAACTATTAGTTATTCACAATCAATTAACAATCAAACGCCTAAAGTAACCGATTACTAAACTCAAAATCTGCCGTATATTATGGCTTTAACTGATAATCCAATGTCAATTATCGTGACAGGCAATGTCACCATAGGAGCTAGCTTAGAGGCTAGTATTCCTAGTGGGGAAGTTACTTTAGCACATGGCAGTACCTTTACAGTTCCCGCAGGAATAACAGTATTAAGAGCTTCATTTAATCAATCTGGATATTTAAGTTTGATTACGTATGTAGGTGTAACACCCAATAAATCCTATAAATTGTATTCTATTTGGGCTGAATATAATTATGGAGAAGGTGAAGAATACTTGTTGTATAATACTAACAATGATAAATATTGGATTGATTATGCTATAGGCACTATAGATGTTGAAACTAGTTACGCTAATTTGAATTTTAAACTCGAATGGTCGCCTACTATCAATTCACACGCAGTAGAAGTTACAGATTACTAATAATCTGTTACACTGGGAGTTGTATTATTAATCGACTGTGAATATGAAATTCGTATTAATGCTGCCATTGTATCATATTCAGTGCCAGCATATAAATTTAATTTATAATCTTTCCCGCCTGTTACGCCGACATATTTAGTTTCATCACAAGAACCATAGTTTTCAGCAATTACCCAAACTTTCTTATTGTCGGCATTTTGAACATATGCAGTACAGAAATCATCTCCACCTGCACCACTTTCGGAATAGACTCTTACTTTTAATACTTTAACGCCTGATGGAATATGAACTGTTCTCGTTTCGTTTACTGTGGTGTAATCTTCATTGATATTGACTAAATATGTTTCAGTCGTAGGAATACTAGCCTCTAAGCTAGCTCCTATGGTGAGGGGATTTAAGAAAGGAATTGTAGATGGTAAAAATACTAATAATGGTACTATTTTTCTTGTTCCCCACATTAGCGGATGCTCATGTTGTAATGGGTGGTGATAGGGGAGAAACAATGAAGAATATAAAAATAGTAGAAAATTATTTTAAAAATAATTTTAATTTAACTTTACATAGAGATGTTGCTGTTATTAATGTTGGTTCAGTAAAAGAATATGCGGATTTGTTAAAATACTTTAAAATAAATAATGCAGAAGAAATAGCTCAAAAAAGTGGAGCGGTAACATCTCGAAATTCTGTAATAGTTATAAATACTGCTGGAACAGATAAGAGTGATAGATTGTTTCTTTTAGCGCATGAAATGACACATCAATATCAGTTCCAGCAGAAGGGAAAAGCGGCTACAGAAGATATGGCAATGCTTGAAGGATTTGCTGATTTAATAGCCAATGACATAAGTGGAGCTTACATATCTATTGAAAATTATGGAATAAAGCGGGAAGATTTAAAGAGTTATTCAGATTTCAACGAAGCACAAAAACAGTATGGAAATAAGGTATATGAACAGGCAAGATATTATGCAAGAAAAGAGAAGTTTTTAGATTATTACTAAGGAGCGTATAAAATGACTCATAGTGTGGGGAAAGTTGATAAAAAATAAGGAGGATGCTTTATCTTGAAAATTGTAGATAAGTTTTATATTCGGTGTGTTAGTTATTTTGCACAAGAAGAGTGTGAAGAGTTGTGTTTACAGTTATTTCAATTAAGTGATGAAGTTCTTGCCTTATCAAATGAAGTAAACATAATGCTATTTGATTGTTTTGATTTAAAGAAATTGTATTTAAATCAACGAGCATTAAATTGTTTAAGGAAAGCGGAAATTTACCCGCAAGAAATGAGGTTAGCATGAAAGAATATTTATATAAGATATTTAAATTAGTTTTTAAAAATCGTTATGATAAAGATGTATTAAAACTAAAAGATGAAATTTATGAATTACGCAAAGAAAAGGTAGAAAAAGTTAGAGAATGTGAACAAGTTAGACGTGAATTAATGGGAGTTAAGAAAAGAATGTCAGCTTTAGATAATTCTAGATTAGAAGATGAAGTAAAGGTAAATGAATTAATAGCCCATTTAAAAGAATGTGAAGAACAAATAGAAGAATTAAATGAAAAAGTAAAGAATCTTCAAAGTAAAAATAAAGGCTTAACAACACAGATAAAAAACATGAAAGAAGGAAAATAATATGGGACTCTACACAAAACTAAAGAATGCGGCAAATAATTTCATAGAGGTTATGTGTAGAGGTTTGGAACGTCTACACTATCTGTAAGAACGGAGGGGTGTAGTGAACAGAGATCTTGAGACAGAATTAAGAGAAGATTTAGCAGTAATAAAAACAAAGCAACAAAGTAATTCAGAAAGTCTTGGAGTTTTTTTAGAAAAAACACAAACACAAGAAGTAGAATTAAAGACAGTAGAAAATAATATAAAGACAATTTTCAAGAGATTAGATGAGATGAGAGCAGAAGCAAAAGAAAACAAAATAGAACTTAATAAAGTTATAGATGATAAATGTTCTGATATATTTAGATTAGCAACATTTTTATCAGGAATAATAAGCATGTTTATAAGTATACTTGCGCTTATCTTAAAGTAATGAGGTTTTATAATGTTTGAGAAGCTAAAAAATATTATTAAATCAAAAATTCTTGTAAAGCCTAAAATTGCAGGCGGGAGTTTAAAGCTTCTCTATATAATGATTGTTTTAATAATAACAACTGTTCTAGCTTATATATTTGCTTGGGCATATCAAGCAATATTTAAGGGTGTAATAGCATTATCTGATTTACTAGCTTTAACAAAAGTTTTATTCTCCCCAGAAGCGATTGCCGCTATATTCTTTTATGGAGCATCTATAATAGATAAAGACGGAGATGGGGAAAGTGATAAATTAGAAAAAGAAGTACAGAAGGAAGATAAAAAAGAAGGTGATTGCAATGTACGAAAGTAAACATTGGAGCGTAACAGAATGGGATTGTTGGCGCAGAAACAGTAATGAATATGCGTGGGACAATGAAAATGGGAAGTTATGCACAAATAATGAAAAAACAGCAAATTTATTTAAAATATTAGATATGTTGAGAGACTGGAATCCTAATTGGGTAGTCAATACAACAAAATATCACTCTGAATATGGAACAACTTTTAAATCAGGATATAGGACTGTAGATGATGGAGTTAATGCGGCATGTGGTGGAGAATTAGGTAGTTATCACACAAAAGGATGTGCCGCAGATATTCATATTTCTGGTCAGGATGATACTGATACAGCTTTAGCAGATACTGTTTTAGTGGCGGCAAAAGCGTGGGGGTTAGAAGACCAGTTAGGTATAGGTTACTATGGAGATTGGGTTCATATAGATACCAGAGGGGTAACTTCGAGATGGTAATAGGAGGAACTGCAAGAATAGTCTTGTAGGAGAGAAATATGGTTAGTACAATTACAGTAGATAATTTTAAGTGTAAATGTTGTGGGGCAACGCCTAAAGTGAGTAAACGGCTGTTGAAAATATTGAATGATATACAGACAAACGTTGGCTCTGAATTAACAATATTATCACCTACTTGTAAAGACCAAGAATTTAAAAAGTTATTAAAAGCTTGTGTCATTTTAGTTCCTAAACTTTATACTGTTGATGATTTAGCGGACTTAGCGATACTGTATAACGCAGATGGTATAAGAAGGTTATATAAATATAAAGCAGTATATGTAGATGTTTTAGGAAATAAAATGGATTATTAATCCCTTACTTAGTAAGGGATTTTTTTTATTGACAAAATTAAAAAAGTGTGGTATAATAGGTTCAACGAGGTGAGAGTATGGTGTTTTTAAATAATAATATAGAATATGGTAGATTTCAAAAAGCAGTTCAAGGGATTACTGTATTAAACGAAAAACAGATACGAAAATTTTGGCACAAATTTAAAAAAGGTATTTTTAAAAATGAAATTAATATAAATCTCTTTTTTCCAGAATTTATAGAAACTATATTTGAGGGACAGGAAATATGGATTCTAAAGGAGTGGGTTATATTTGAAGAAAATGCTGAAATTTAAAAGCGGCGTAGATTATCGAACGTTTAGGTTTATATTTGGAACTGACAAACTTTCTTATAAAGCTTCTCACAATCTTTGGAAAGAGCTTTCTACTGGGGTATCAAAAAAGCGTTTAAATTTAATATCAGTCGAAGGTTCACTACTTTATGAGTTTGAATACCTTAATGAAAAGTATTGTTATTTTCCTGAGTTTTGGTTTGAAGAAGTTAGGTATTCTGATATTGAATGGGAGTAAAAAATGGTAAAATTAAAGGAAGGATTAGGGCATGCTGAGTGGCTTTGGTTTATGCACAATTCAATACAGTTTAGAAATGCTTGTTATGTAGATGCTAATATATTATGGAATATGTTAAAAGATGGGGTTTCAGAAGATGCCTTAAAAATCAGAGATGATAGTACAGGTTATAAAGAAATCTGTTATAAAGAAGTTAAATATGCCTTACCTATAAAGTGGTGTTTGCCAATTTTTGAATGGGAATAAAAAACACTTGACAAAAAGAAAAAAATATGGTATAATAGTATAAAAGATAGGAGATGATTTAGTGAGTTTATTAGGGGATATGTATAATTTAAAAACAGAGGAATATATTAAGACGAGAAAACAAACAGCAAAAGTTATTGAGACTTTAAGAGCATTAAGGGATACAAATACAAATCCTTTATATCGTAAAGCAATGAATGAGGCTATTAGGGAAATTAAGCAAATTGGATTTGCAAGAAAAGGTAAAATTACAAACTGTTTGGGAAAAATTTTTGAAGAGGAATCCGCAGAATATAGACGTAAACTTAGAGACATTGAAACTGAGGATTCTATACGTACATTAGAGTCCATTTCTTGCAGATATTTTCAGGGTTTTTGATTAATAAAAATGGCTATTAAAGTTTTTATAAGTAACTCTCAATTATTAAAAAACTTAACAAATACAGAAAGAGAGCAAATAAAAAAAGATTTAACTTTTAAAAATCCTGAATATGAAAGTATCCTTAAATTCTCGAGATGGGGAAACACTAGAGTTCCAGAATTTCTTTATTATTACAAAGAAATTGGAGATAGCTTAGAAGTTCCTAGAGGATATAAAATACCTTTTACTTATGAGGTTATAGAAGATACTTCGATTAGTTTCAATAATATAGAATATCCATTAGTACAAATCCAGCCTAGAAAAGTACAACAGGTAGCAATAGAGCATTTTACTGATAATACTGGAACACTTGTTATAAATACAGGGTTAGGTAAGTCAATAATTGGCTTGATACTGGCAGGGAAGTTAAAAGAAAGAGCATTGATTATAGTTAATAAGGACGATTTAATAGATGGTTGGCAAAAAGATGCTCTGTTGTGCTATGGGGAAATAGAAACAGGTTTAGTAAAGGGCAAGGTTTTCAATATAGGAAAACAAATTACTTTAACTACGATACAAACCCTTTCTAGGCTAGGTGACGAAAAGCTTGATAAATTAAAAGAAAGTATATCAATGTTAATTTGTGATGAATGTCATAGGTGTTCTGCTAAGATATACAGTGTTCTAAATGACTTCCCTGCCAGATATCGTTTAGGCTTAACAGCAACTAAAATGAGAAATGATGGACTAGCAGATGTATTAGATTTAATTTGTGGACATACTTTGTATGAATACAAAGGGGAATTTGAAACTTCTGATATTATAGATACAAAAGATATTTTTGTAATAAAGAGAGAAAGTCAGTTAAAGTGGAATCCAGTGATTGATTATTACTGGACGAAAAGCGGAGCAAAAGTAAAAGCATTAGTATATAAAGATAAAGTATTTGCACCACATACACCAGAATGGAGAGCTTTAATAACGCAGTTATTGAGTACAAAGGAAGTTGATAGTTTACCTGTTAATTTACAGGAAGCTTATAAAATTGTATCAGAAGATTTAGCGTTTAATAGATTAGTTGTTGAGGATATTATAAAAGAATATAACTTAGGAAAATCCTGTATAGTATTTTGTAAAGAGAAAGAGCATATAAATTTATTGTATGGCATGTTAGTAGATATATGCCCAAGAATACAAAAATACTATGGAGATATGAAAGAAACAAAAGCAGAAATAAAAGAAAAAGCAGAAACAAAAGAAGCATTAATTACATTAGCTACTATTTCTATTAGTTGTGAAGGAACTAACGTAAAATCATGGGAGAGAGGATTTCTTGTATCTACAGTGGCAAACAAGAAAGATTTGATACAGATTTTAGGAAGGTTACGAAGAACTAAAGATGGTAAGACTAATGTATTTTTTTATGATTACAGACATCCTTTTATGGCAATTTTTAATAAGCATGGTATAAAGAGGGATAAGTGGTATAGAGAAATAGGAATTACAAAAATTATTTAAAAATGCTTGACAAAACTAAAAAAGTATGATATAATGTTAAGACTTAAAGAATGGATGATAAAATGGTTGAATGTAAAATTATAGACTTTTCAGAAGCAGAGATAGATGATTCACGTTTCAAAGAATTAGCTATGCAGTATGATATGTATAGAAAGACAAAGCTTGAAGCGGAAAAAAGAGTGAAAGAATTAAAAGAACAGCTAGATGCTTATGTAGAGTCTAATGGCAAAAGTGATTTAAATGGTAATAAGTATTTACCTTTTTTAGATAATAAATATCTAAAAAGAGAGGTAAGAAAAAGCTATGATGTAATACCTTATATGGCTGAAAGTATTTTGAGAGATTATGGTGTTTTAGATAAAGTTTTAAAGTATGAAGCTTATTATGATATGGAAGTATTGGAACATCTTATCGCAGATGGAGTAATACCATTAGAGGTAGCAGAGAAAATGTTTAAAGAAAAATTAAGTTATTCAACTAAAATAGTAGATTTAAAGGATGTGAGCGAGGATGCCGAGAAAGAGGAAAGCTAAAAGAGGCAGACCCGCAGGGCAAATATTACAGGGAAAATTATTTAAAATAAATGGCAAGATACTACGATTATATACAAGAGCAAAATTAATAGAAGCTTTTAAATTGGCTGGTATTCCTAGAGGTTCATTAACTTTACGTAATTGGGAAAATACAGGTATTTTACCTCCTGCCCTAGTGAGAGTAAATAATATTTGTTATTACACACAGGAACAAATAAATGCTATTGTTAGAGTAGCTTTAGAGTGTGGAGTTAGGAGAGGTTTTCCTATTGAAAAGACTGGATTTTCTGAACGAGTAAAAATTGCTTTACAAAAAGTAAATGAAAGATTGTTTATGCCAGATAAAGAAATGGAGGAATAAAATGGAAACAATAAAAGTAGGTTTATCAAAAGGTGTAACATTGAATTTAGGTAATTATGAAAGTGCAAAATTTGATTGTTGGATGGAAGCAGAAGTATTAGAAAAAGAAAGAGATACAACATTAGATTTGTTTTCAGAACTTATTGATAATCGTTTAGAACAAGAAGCAAAGGAACTAGAACGTTCCATAGCAAAACGTAAATGATAGTAACAAAAGCGCAGGCAAAGAAGTTATTTGGTGGAGCAATAGTAACTTCTGATAAAAGTGGCATTGTAAAGTCAACAGAAGATTACAGTAAGTTTAAATCTAATGATTGGATAAAATATTTTTCAGAAAAAGCAAAAGAACATGGCGTAAAATATCAAGTTGTAAAATATAAAGATACCTCTGTAATAAAATCATTAATGGCTACATATCCAAGTAATGAAATAAAAAAGATAATTGATTTTCTTTGGGATTCAGATTATCGCTTTAAAGTTGGTGGTAGAGAAAAAACTTTTATGGAATATGGCATTTATTTAATGTCTAATGCTTGGTTAAGTAGTTATTATAATTTAGCAATAGCTTATACAGGAGAGAGCTTAACTCCCAAGCGAGGCTGGAAAGAGGAGACTAAGAATGGTGGGATAGAAATTGACATCTGATTTACCAACAAGAGAAGGAAAAATGCGGGAATACATAAGTAAAGAATCCTTGTATTTAATGGGGATACCTAGTGGATATCAGGGAAAATTTTTATCTGATTATCATTTTGCTGAACCTAAATTAAAGAGTATTATACAAGGTTATGTAACTAATCCTAGAGATATGTTAAATGATTGTGTTAATCTTTTATTTAGGGGGCAAAATGGAGCTGGAAAGAGCTTTTTAGCTTCTATTATTCTACAAGAGTTATATATTCGTTATTATTCAGGATATTTAACTACTTTTAATGAAATTATAAGAAAAACTTATAGCCAACAAGATGTAAGTTCCGTATATGATTCAGAATTTCTAGTAATAGATGAATTAGGGGCAGAAGTAGATACAGCAAAGGGAGCGGAAAAAGCTTTATTAGAAAATATATTAAAGATTAGAGATACAAAGGGATTACCAACAATAATCTGTACTAATTTAAAATCAGAAGAGTTAACTAATAGATATGGTTATACTATTGATAGTATGCTAAATCTTTTTATTCAGGTTACATTTACTACTAATGATGGTAGAAGAGAAGCCTTTAGAAATAAAGATGCTATAAAGAAATTAAGACAGGGGGGATAATATGGATTTAGAAAATGTAAAAAATGATTGTTGCATTAATTGCAGTTCTGTAGAAGTATTTGCATATGTAGAGCATGACCATTTACCTTTATGTAGGAATTGTTATAAATTATATGATAAGAATGAAATTAATGCTGGACAATTAAGGGAGAAAAGACGTGAAAAGAGGGCAGTTAACTAATCAATCTCTTCCAATTATCGCCTTTAATTTAGAGAGTTGTTTTTTTAATAATAAAACAACATTTGTTAATGAATTATTTAAAGATAAATATGAAATTTTGGGGATGCAGTATAACCCTCAACATTTAGATACTATTATGAAGATTTGGAAAAGCGGAAAATATTCAATTCACTTAGTCACTTATAAAGACCCTGATGAATGGAAAGAGCTTGAAGGATTTTTATTTGAAAAGTATTTATATTTTAATAATTTGGAATTTATTGAAGGTTTTAAAGAATTGAAGAGGTTTTGTGAATTAAAATATCTTTATTATGTAGATGATGGGGATAAATTATTTTTACCTAAGAACGCTGTTTCTATGCAAGAGTTTTTAGGGGTGATGAAATGAGTGTAGATTCTAATTTTATTTTAAAATTATTAGAAACTAAGGATTGGAAAACAGTAGCAGAAAAAAGAATATCAGCTAAGTTTTTTAATCCAGCTTATAAAAGAGTATTTAATTATATTTCAGACTTTAAAATTAAATATGGAGATATTCCTAGCACGGAATCATTAAAATCAAGATTTCCAGAACTTGATTTTAATGGAAGGGTAACAGAACCATTTGAATTTTATTGCGATGAGTTAAGAAATAAAGTTAAACACAATTTGTTAAGGGATACAATACTTTCTGTGCAAACAGATATAAACTCATTAAATACAGAAGAAGCAGTTAAGAAGTTACAGAAATTAATACAAAATATTGATTCTGAAATTGTTCTTAATGATACTTGTAAAATAGGTGAGAGAACAGAAGAGCGTTTTGAGCAGTATAAAGAACGGCAAAAAACAGGGGGCATTTCTGGCATGCCTATAGGCTTATTGCCTATTGATAAACAAATAGGTGGCGTAAAAGAATTAGACCTTATAACTTTTTTAGGGTATACAGGGACTGGTAAATTAATTGCCGTCTTACATAGATACGGTAAAGATATGTAAGATTATGAGGGGGCAAAATCGGTAAAGGCTGTCAAATGCTAATACCGAGGTAACTGAATAATTCAGTACCGTAACGCATAGAGATTGAAATAATATCTCCACGAGTGTCCTCCACATACCGTACACTTTTGTGGAAGTGAAAATATATGCTATACTGGAATGGAATTGACCATTCGATGAAAATGAAGGAAACTTCCAGAGCTACAGATAAAAAGCTGTAGGTTAATAACAATTAGAAAACGTGGCTCCTGTGTATTATTGCCGTAGCAATGGCGAAAATGGGATATAAAGTTTTATTCCTAACAAAAGAAATGTTGCCATCTCAATTAATAGATAGAATTGATGCGATATGGTCGGGTATAAGTTATTCTCGTATTAAAGATGGTCAGTTATCGCCACAAGAAGAAGAGAAGTATTATAAGTATCTTTTAGAAGAAGCACCAAAATATAAAGATAAGTTAATTGTTGAATTAGTCGAGGGCGGTGTAATATCTTGTGGAAGTTCCATTGATTTACATAAGCCAGATGTCTGTTTAATTGATGGTGGTTATTTAATGGCTGATGATTCTGAGGATGATGACTGGCGGGGAATTTTAGAAGTATGGAGAGGATTTAAAGCATTAGCTCGAAACAGAAAAGTCCCAATTCTTTGCACCTCACAGTTAAAGGGAGAGACTGCGACATTAAGTAATATTTCTTATGTCAAAGCCTTAGCCCAAGAAGCGGATGCTGTTTATGGTTTAGAGCAAGATAAAACAGATAAGGCGGAGAAAGAGATAAAAATAGTAACTTTAAAAGTGCGTGATGGCGAATGGAAACCACCTTTTAAAATGAGTTGGGATTTTACTGAAATGAAACATGATTTATTATATGTGGAAGAAGAAAAGAAAAGGACACCAATAGCGGTAAAACAAATACAAAGGATTGAGTAGTATGAGAATAGAAGAACTTTTAACTGTATGCGAAGCATTAAATATAAAGAATATCAAAGTAGTAGGTAATGATATTATGGCATCTTGTTGTTTTCATCAAGATACAAGACCTTCTTTCGGTTTAAACGCTGAAAAAGAATGTTATCATTGTTTTGGCTGTGGTGAGAGCGGAACAATAATTGGCTTAATAGCAAAATGTTTAAACATCTCATATGCCGAAGCTAGGTTAAAGCTTGATGAAATAATTGGAGAACAGGCGCAGAAAGTTGAAGAAGTTCCTTTACGAGAATACGAAGAAGTTCCAGAGCAAGAGGAAAGATTTGTTTTATCTAATTCTTCATTGGGGGCGTTTCACAGCGGGCAAGTATTCCATAAATACTTTATTGAAAGAGGATTTAGCCCAGAAGACCAACAAAGGTTTTTATTTGGCTGGGATTCGCAAAAGAAAAGAATTACTATTCCTGTATTTTGGGAAGATGGGCAATTATGTGGGTTTATAGGTAGAGCAGTGCTTAATGATAAAACACAAGAATATGCGAATATTTATGGTAAAGCCCCTAAATATTATGTATATGATAATTTCCCACGTTCAGGAATTTTGTTTCCTTTGAATTTGTTTAGACCTATCAATGATACTGTCATTTTAGTAGAAGGAGTATTAGATGCTCTATGGCTACAAAAACATGGTTACGCAAATGCTTTAGCCATATTAACTTGTAGTATCTCAGACGCTCAAATTTCACTTCTGAGGAGTTTTAATATTAAAAAGGTAATATTAGCCTTAGACGGAGATAAAGCTGGTCAGAACGGCTGTAAACGCATATACGACCTATGTAAGAATGAGTTTGTGTTTAGTATTGTGAATTACCCAGAAAATTGTAAAGATGTTCAAGACATGAATAAAGAACAGTTAGATTATATGTTTACTAATTTAGAGATGTATCCAAGATTAAAATTAAGAAAAATAGAATAGGAGAAAAGAATGGTAGCTTCAATTTTTAAAAGAGGATTTCAGGCAAGGGCAGAAGTAGAAAAGACCACTAAAAAAGGTGGGTATATTAAAGATTATTTTTTAACAGCGAGGGATAATCCTGATGCGCCAGTTAGATTTTTAACTGATGAACCTATCAGTTTTTGGAGTCACAATGTTCAAGAAGGTGGCAGATACAATAACTATGCTTGCACTTGTGAACCAGATTGTCCATTGTGTCAGGCGGGAGCACCTAGAAGCTTCAAATCAGCTTATTTAGTAGTAGATGGCAGACAAGGTAGCTATATTAGCAAAAAGACAGGTGAAAAAGTAGAGTTTGATAAAGCAGTTGCTGTTCTTTTAAGAGGAAATGATTGTGGTATTATTGAACGCAATAGACAGCGTTATGGGTTGTTAGATGCACCTTATTATGCAACTCGCATGGGACAGAAACCTAGTATTTCTTATTTGTTTGACAAAGCAGGAGCAGAGATTTTTACAAAATATCCATATTTAGATAAAGATATCTTTGCTATTGGGGAGTTAAATGAAGCGGCTAAAGAAAAAATCCAGGAATTAATTCCTGATAAATATAAAGGACTTGATTATTACGAAATTATTGAAAAGAGATTCCCATTTTATGGTGTTGAAGACACCTCTTTTGATACAACAACACTTGTAGAACCTGAGCCTATTCGTCCAGCAGGGCTTAATAGAGTTTTGGTAAGGGAAGTGGATTAATGGATAAATGGTCTCAAAAAGCATTAGATTCTTGTATGAAGTATTGGCAGAAAATTTTAGGACTTAGTCATTGGGATATAGTTATTACATATGCAAATAATAGGGATATTGAATATTTATTGGGCTACCCAGCATTAGCAAGTATTTCTTCTAGCCCTTCTATGGAGAGGGCAATAATTCGGATAAACAGTAATCCTGAGCTTGACGAAGATGCTATTATAAATGGCAGTGATGATGTTGAGTGGAGTATACTTCACGAATTATTGCATCTTTATTACCTAGATTTATATATAAATAAAGAAGATAAAGCACAAACAGAATTGATAGAAAAAATTATCAATAAGACTTGTAAAGCATTATTGACTACAGGAAGGTTTAGAAATGGGCGCAATAGCAGATAGACAAACTTTAATTAATAAAATAGCAGAGCAAAATAATATTACTTCAACAGAGGCAAATAATATTATTAAGATGTTTTGTAAAGGCGTAGAAGGAGTTTTAGAAGAATATGCTGGATTAGTTTTGCCTAGATATTTTTCTTTAGTATCTAGACAACAAGATATAAAAACTTCTTATAACATTCATACTAAGACTTTTCAAGATAGAAAACCTTTTAACAGGTTTGTTTTCAAGCCAAGTAAAAAATGGAAGAAGTTAATTAATAAGGAGTGATTATTTGTTTCATCAAAGATTCTTTAAATTAACTATTGTCAATAAAGAGAATGTTGATAGATTTTTTGAGGAATATGAACGAGCGAAACAAATTTTCTTTGACTTTGAAACTTCTGGATTAGATGTAAGATATAAGGGGAAAGATTATGCAGTAGGATTAACAGTAGCCTTTGAAGATAGTGTCAGTAAGGAAGTATACTATATTCCTTTCAGACACTATTTTGAAGGTAGCTATATTGGTTGTGGGAGACTCGATTACCGTAAAAACACTGCGGTTTTTGATGATGCTAAAAATTTTCCTGATTTTTTACCAGAAAAGTTTTCAGGAGAATATTATAATATGGATATTGTTGATTTTATGGAACGATTGAAGCCTTTAATGGAAAATGGCGGGAAAGAGTATATAGCCCATCATATTTCATTTGACTTACATTTATTTGCAAATGAAGGTGTAGATATAGTAAAAGTGTTTGAAACAAATACTTTTACTGATACACAAATAGCTGTACATACTTTAGATGAAGAACAAGAGAAGAATTTAGAAGCAGTAACTGAAACAATTTTCTCTGTAAAAAAATCTCATTTTAAAGATACTATTATGACAGTTACTAAAGAGGAAAAGAAACTTTTGGGATTAGCTTCTAATAGTAATGCTAGTTTTCAACACGTTCAGATTCCAATAGGAGCACAATATTCAGCAGAAGATGTATATTTTATGAAAGAAATGTATGAGCCAATTCTTAATGCGTTAAGAGAAGATGGTGGTTACGAATATTTTAGAGAAGTACGAATGCCATATATGAAAGTTTTGTGGAAAATGGAACGTAATGGAATCAAAGTTGACATAGAAAAACTTGAAGGTATGATAAAATTAGCAGAAGAAAAATTGGAAGAATTAACATACAAAATATATGAAGTAGTAGGAGCTAAATTTAATATCAATAGTGGTCAACAACTGTTTGAAATATTATATGGTTTTAAAAAGAAATTAAAGGATAGAAAAACAGGGGAATATAGAGAATCTTTTAATGAGGATTTAGTAGCATTAAATTTTGGTTTTAAGCCTATAGCATGGACAGATGGCGGAAAATCAAGAGATATAGCATTAAGAACGCCAAAGACAGATAAAGATGCATTAAAGAAATTATTAAGACAAACTCCTAAAAGAGAAGATGGGCATAAATTAATTAAACTTCTACAAGATTATTTTAAATTAACAAAATTGTATACAGCATTTATGCTGGGTATAAAAGAAAAAATATATTGTGATGGAAAAGTACATCCAAGCTTCAACCAAAATGGTTGTCTTGTAGCAAACACTTTAATTCCTACAGATAGGGGATTGTTCCGCATTCAGGATTTAGTAACAGATGCTTTAGTTGATGGTGAATTTGTTTCTAAAACCTATACGCTATTAAATCGAAATTTAGAACCTGAAAAGACTTCCCATATAGTTAAATATGAGAATAGGAATACTATAAAAATTCGTACTGCTTTAGGGGTTACTATCGAAGGAACTGAAAATCACCCAATAATATGTAATAAATATTCTTCAAAAGATTTATACCTTAATAGGAATAGTTGTCGTTTTAAAAATTTATATAAGAAAAAGGATGCTCAAATTTTCAAGCGTTTAGATGAGATAAATACTGAAACTTATGTAGCAGTCCCTTATGGTTATAATTTTTTTGCTAAAGATTATCAGAAACTTGAATATGAATATGTTGCAATGCGTAGTGGATTTAAGCAAGTTAAATTACCAGAAATTTTAGATGAAGATGTGGCAGAGTTTATGGGGATGTATTATGCAGATGGGTGTTTATCAGACACAAATGGTACTTTTACTATTTGCTTTACTAATGGAGATTCCTGTGTAATAAATCGTATACAAGAATTGTCTTTAAGACTTTTTGGAATAAAAGCACATGTTCGTGACTGTCATCCTCATAGAAATTCTTTTGATATTAGAATTAGTGCTAAAAGACTTGCTAGTATTGAGAAAGCTTTTCAGCTTAAAAGAGGATGCACAAACAAAGTTATTCCTGATATTATTTTACAGTCCCCAAGAAGTGTTGTAATAGCTTTCATAAAAGGAATGACATTAGATAGTTATTTTGTAGAAGAATCTAATAAAAAACAGCTAAGATTTACTGTTTCAAATGAGCAAAGTCTTTTTCAACTTCAAACATTGCTATTGAATTTAGGTATTATTGGTGGGGCAAGACATCTCAATACTTATACTGGAAATGTTTATATGCTAACATTAACTAATGGAGAATATTTAAAGTTTAGAGATATCGTAGGATTTGTTCAAAAGAAAAAGTATAAAGATTTTGAGTATCAAAGAATTTCTGGTCAATATTTAGTAGATGAAGGTAATTCATTAATTTGGGTAAAGGTTAAAGAAATAGATAAAGGAAGGGCAGATGTTTATGACTTTACTCTACCCGAAACACATAGTTTTATTTCAAATGGGTTTATTAGTCATAATACATCATCATTTAGGCTAAGTTGTTCTGACCCGAACTAAACAGATGGTTCGCTAGGCAAGAAATTCCTAGAAAAATTAACTGCTCTAACTCGGTGAAACTCCACCAATAAAAGGACAACACCGAACTAAGTTAGTTAGCAATAACTAAAAAGTGTAACGACTAGAGAAAGTAGGCTATATTAGTCGAAATCTCCACGAATGGGCAGAGCCTAAACCGAAAGGCATGGCTAAGATATAGTCTGAACTCCGTACAATGGTAAAGACGGAGAAGCGGGGATAAAGAGCCCCGTGATAACATAATTGTTCAACAGCTTCCTAAGCCTTTAGAAGAGCCTAAAGATGGTGAAGATAGAAGTTACTATGATTTTTGGATACAATTTGAAATAAGAAGTTTAATGATAGCTGACAATGAAGACGAAGTAATTGTTGCGGCAGATTATCATGCTCTGGAAAAGTTTTTAACAGCGCATTTTTCAAAAGACCCATTGTTGATTAAAATGCTAAAAGAGAAACTTGACCCACATGGAACAGTAGCAACAATTATTTTTCCAGAATTAGCAGATGCAGACCCAAATTCAATTAAGAAGTTAGCACCACATAAAAGAAATGTGGCTAAGACTGTAGGTTTCGCTCAAATCTAGGGTGAAGTAAAATCCCTCTCAAAACGGTGAAAGCCTAACAGGTTAATACCGTGCCGAACTCTGTGAAAACAGCGGTGTAGAGACTTATAATGTATCGGCTATGTTAAAACATAAATCAATCGAATACATTTAATGGGGGATAGGAGCAAGCTCCTAAAGGTATAGTCCGACACTCTTGGCAACAGGAGAAAACAGAATGGTAGATTATGGCGGTTCAAAAATAGCGGTAGCAAGAAATCTAGAGATAGATGAAAAGACCGCACAAGAATATATAGATAGATATTTTGAAGGTTTTGCAGGGTTAAGAAAATACGATAGAGATTTAATTCAATTTGCTAGAAAGAATGGTTATATAGAAACATTATTTTCTGGGCATAAACGTCACTTGTGGGGGATAAATTCCCAAGATGGCAGAACACGTTCATATTATGAGCGGCTAGCAGTTAATTCAAAATCACAAGGGGCGGCGGCAGATTGCACAACATTAGCACAGATAGATGTGGATAATGATGTAGTATTAAAATCTATTGGTGCAAGACAAATACTTAATGTACACGATAAACTTTAGTCAAATAACTTGTCGTGTTTAAACTCTTCGATATGCTGGAACGCAAAAATACAGTATTACCAAAGAGTGACAATATACTGTATATCACGAAAGTGTGTAGCCAATCAGCAGGGAGGAAATGAGAGCATTTCACCCTCACAGACTAACAAAAGCATAGAATAGTAGGAACTGCACATTACTACTATTTGAGAAGTGAGTAGAGTACGGCTTTGTTGAGATACAAAGTGGGTTGACATCCTTAAATGGAAGCGGGGAGGCATAGTGCAGATGTATGATATAGTCGAGTGTGTTTTTAAGCATACGTTATGGAGATAGTCATGGTATGTCCTAAAAATTTTGCAGAATTATGCAAACAGAGATTAACTTTTCATATGGAAAATTGTTTACCAAGTAGGGGCATAAATTTAACAATTCCATTGGAAGCAGTAGGAGATATAGGTAGAACTTATAGTGAAGCAAAATAATGCTTGACAAAAATAAGATTATGTGGTATAATAAGGAGGTAAAGAATATGACAATTAAAGTGGGCGGACAGATGGTAGATGATTTAGTTTACAGAGGAGATGCTTCTGTTTCTAAAACATCTTTAGGTGAATATGAAGAAGTTTTAAAACTTTTAGAAGCACAAGTAGGGATGCTTGAAGACATAAATAATCGTTTACAAAAGTGTGTTGTTGGGGAGACCATTTCAGTTGAAAGTGGAGCCCCAGAAGGTTTAGTGCCAAATGTTCTTGGTATACGTTTAAGTAGATTAGAGGATAAGTTAGGTGCTGTTATTAGAGATTACTCTGATTGTGTTGATGTAATTGAAGAGAAACTAGGAAATATGGCATTACAGGGGTGATACTTTGCCAGATTTAAAGCAATTAGTAAAGACTATAAATAAAGCGCATGGTAAGAACGCTATACGTTTAGGGGCAACTATTAAAGAGCAGATGTCCTATAAGATTTCAACAGGTAGTGTAGCTTTAGATTATGTAATTGGTGGTGGAGTACCTTCTGGAAGATTAATAACTATTGCAGGAGCTTATTCTACTGGTAAATCGTTATTAGCTTATAAGATGATTGCTAATGCTCAAAAAATGAAAAAGAAACTTGTTACAGTTGATGGTGAAGATATAGAAATTGTAGCAGAAGATGGTGATATTCCTTTAACTTGTGCTTTGATACAAACAGAACAAGGTAGTCTTACAAAAGAATGGGCAATAGAAAATGGTATAGATTTAGAGTCACTTTTATTTTGTCAACCTGATGGAATGGAAGAAGCTTTAGATATAGCTATAGCTTTACAAAGAGCAGGAGTAGAGTTGATTGTTATTGATTCTTATGCCGCTCTGCTACCAACTAAAGTATTGACTTCTGATTTTGATGAAAGTTATCAAATGGGAATTAAGCCTAAAATGTTAGGTGAATATCATGGCAAATTTCAGTTGTTTAATAACGCATTAGAGCGGGAAGGAAAACTTCCTTCTACAGTTGTTGCAATTAATCAGTTGAGAGAGAAAATTGGCGTGATGTATGGAAGTTGAATTAAAATAAATCATATTATGATTTATTAAGAGATTTGGGCTTCCCTGTAGGGCGACTTACAGTAAAAAACTGTGTGAACGCAGAAGCGGTGTCAGAAATGGCTAACGGTGAATAGGCAGAATACCGTGCCAAGCCTCATTAGAGGAAGGTGTAGAGACTATCGAAAACAGAAACATAATGTGTATTGCTTATATTATGTGGGTAAGTGAGTAGAGTACGGCTTTGTTGAAATGCAAAGTAGCTAAGGCTTTAAATGGAAGCGCACAGCACTCTTAGCGGGAGTTGAAGATATAGTCCAGAGGGATTATTCCCTTTGCCAGAGTATACAACAGGTGGTAGAAGCACTGGGTTTACAAATACCTTAGAGATTAGATTGCGTATGGGTGATACTATTGCAGTAGGTAGTGGAGAAACAAAAAGAATTGTAGGCAAGACAATCAAATTTAGAATCGAAAAAAATAAAGCTGGTGTTCCTTATGGAACAGGTGAGTATGATATTTATACAGACACCTGTGATTATATCCAGAGAGGGGACATTGATAACGAAAAAGCCTTAATTATGATTGCAGTATTGTTAGGGATAATTGAGCGCAGGGGTGGTTGGTATTACTACGATGGTGAGCAGTTATCGCAGGGGCAAGATAATTTAATTAAATTATTACGTTCTAACAGAGCTTTATTTGAGGAGATAAGGAAAAAGGTATTAACATCAGATGAGCATATACAATAAAGGTTATAATTCCTTTCTATATGACACTCTGGTAAGACGAGGATATTATACAGCTTCTTGTTATAATTGTTGGTTTTATGACAAGGGCTGTATAAATACCGATGTTACAGAGTATGATTTAATTAAGGATGGAGAAGAATTATATTGTATCTTTTGGAAACCACCGCCAGTACAAGGAAATAGGTGATAAAAAGCATGGCGAGAAAAGGAACGACAAAATATAAAAGCAATAAGCAAGAAAAAGATGTAGCAAAAACATTAGGTGGGAAAACAGTAATGGCTAGTGGTTCTTTATGGCAAGCTAAGGGGGATGTAAGGACATCCCGATATTTAGTTGAGTGCAAGACTACAGATAAAGACTTTTATAAACTAGAGCAAAAGATTTTAGCTAAAATTGCAAAAGAAGCGATAAAAGATAGTTTAAGAAGTCCTTTATTAGTCTTTGATTGCAAGAATGAAAGATTTGTAGTTTTTAGAATAAAGGACTGTTCATTAAAGGCATCTTTAATTTTCAAATTGTTTAAAGTAAAGGTTATTGATACCTTAGTAAAAGGTAGAAGTATAGCTTTAGACTATAAAGAAGATTTAAAGAATTTAAATAAAAATGAGAACGCTATAGGATTTAGTGTTCATAACTATAGATTAGTTCCTGAAACTTGGTTTTTAGTTTCAGAAGAAGTATTCTTAAAGAATGAAAAAGTATTGTACGAGGTTATGTAATGAAGCGGTTAAAAGTAAGAGGTTCAGCTACTAGCCTGTTTTCAATTATGAAGGGTTCTAATTGCCCTTTAACAACAGCAATAGACTCTTATTTATTAACTGAAAAAGATGATGAAGGAAGAAAACACGGCTTCAATAGTCCTAGTGGAATAAAAGACTGTGTAAGGTCACTTTATTATGTTAGAAAGTCTTATGATTGCACAAATGTAATTAAGCCAAGAACAAAACGAGTGTTTCATAATGGCAAAGATGTTCACACTAGGATACAGAATTGTTTAGTAAGGTCTGGGTTATTGTTGCAAGAAGAACCACCAGTATTTAATGTAGAGCTACAAATATTAGGAAATGCAGATGGATTGGCTTTGATTAATGGACGTTTAGGTGTATTAGAAATAAAGTCAATTAATCATTGTGAATATGTAGGGTTAATAGAGCCAAAACCAGAGCATATAAGACAGGCTTCAATTTATATGTATTGTTTTGAGACGATAAGGCAAGCAATGCAGAGCGAGGATTTTTGTGGAGAAGAACTTGCTAATAAATATTACTTATCTTTAGATAAATCTTTAAAAGTAAAAGAGCGGAAGAGCAGGAAACAGGGATTTTTAAGAATGTTAGGTCTTATAGAAGACTACAAAGACACTCCAATAGATAGTATTGATTTTTTGTACGAGAATAAAAACACACAAGAGATTAAAGAATTTATTGTTTATTGGGATGAAAATATCATGCAAGAGATAAAAAATAAATACACATTTTTGAATGAGTGTGTAGCAAAAAACAAAATACCTGATAGACCAGAAGGTAGTACCAAAAGTGGTAGTTGTAAAAACTGTAAATATAAAGGAGTGTGTTATAGTGAATAAAATTCTTTCTAAAATATTTTATGGGTTAGGCGTGTTAGCAGGGGTAATAGTAGTATCTATTGTTTGTGTGGCTTTTAGTTTCTGTTTCTGTATAGTACCTTATTTAGTTTATACCTTCTTACCAGTGGCACTTAGTCCAGTTTTAATTTGGCTATTTGGCGCAATTTATTTAGTTACTGCTTTTTTATGCCTTTATAACTTTATGGTTCGGGGCAAAGCTTTTAACTTATGAAAGTATGGCAAATATTTAAAGAGTATGCTTGGATATTATGCATTTTTTTAAGTGTAGCGTGTTTTTATTTTTATAACAAACCGCCAGAGATTATTTATAAATCAGCAGTAAATATTGATAATGGCGAATTAACAGTTGAGGATATAAAACGTCCTCAAATTACATTAGATTCAAGTATTAAGGAACAAGCGAAAGTTCAAGTAATAGAAAAAAAAGATGAAACAGAAGCGGATTTAAATATAAAAGATAATTATAAATTTAAAGCTAATATAAATGGTAAAGAGATTGAAATTGTTCCTGATACTAAAGAAAATTTTGAGTTTAAAAAAGATGCTGTTAATATAGATAGAGATATAGAGATAGAATATAAAATTAAGACAACAACATTACAGCCTAATTTTGGTTTAGGATTGGGAATTGATTTTAATGGGAATCCAGCAATGAGTGCAAACGTGAAGCTTAAAAAAGCACCAGTATACTTTTGGGGAGCATCAAACTTCAAAGATTCGCATATGATAGGAGTAGGTATTTATGGTGACTTTAATTGACAAGATTGAAAGTCAACTTTCACAAGAAGGTGTAACCCCTTTCTCCAATGAGAATATTGAAAGAGACTATTTAAAATTGCCAAGATATTTAGATGAGTTACCTGCCGCTGAAATAGGAAGGTATCTTCATGCTACAGTACAGCAAAGGGTATATGTAAGAACGCTTATATCTCAAACAAGAGCGTATTTAAGGGAAGCACAGAGTCAGTTAAATATGGAAAAAGCTTTAATTTATAAAAGTTTTCCAGTAAAAATGAGTCTTACAGAAAAAGAATTAAAACTTGCAGAATATCCTTCCGCTAAAGAGGCAATGGAAAGGGTGATATATTTGCAAGAAAGACTTGATTATTTAAAAGATGTATTAGATAGCTTAGAAGATTTAAAATTTAATATTAGTAGAGAGTTGTCTAGACGTGGAGTAGACTTTACAGATGCCAACAGAAGTGCTAGGGTTGGTGTAGAGTGAAGCAAGTAGATGTTCTTAAAGAACGGTTAGAACTTTTAAAAAGATATGAACCTGATTCGAAAGAAATAGTAGAGTTAGAAAATCGGATTAAATTAAGCAAAAAAGCTAAATCCAGTAGGAGAAAAGGGGCATCTTATGAATCAAAGGTAAGGAAGCTTTTGGGCGAAAGATTTCCTGATTTAGATTTTTCAAGAGTTCCTTCCAGTGGTGGATTTCAAAAATCCTCAGCTAATACTTTGTTAAGAGGAGACTTAGTTAATCTAAATGAAGATTATGATTTCAAATTACATTTAGAACTAAAAAATCAAAATAGATGGCAAGTTAATACATGGTTTGAGCAAGCTGAAAGTGATTGTATTGAAGGTAAATTGCCTATAGTCATTATGCATAGAACGCAGAAAAATGAAAATGGCAAGCGAATAGCAGAAGCAGATGATTTTGTATTTTTACGTTTAAAAGATTTTTTAGATATTCTAGATGATGGAAAAATAATCAAAAAATGTCTTGACAAAAAGACAAAAATGTGATATAATAACATTTGTAATAATTTTAAAAAAGCCTGTAAAGGGCTATAAAAGGAAAGAGGAAGATAGAATGGAAAAAACAGCTTTATTTAAAGTTTCTTCAACAAGTAATGCAAAAAGTGTAGCAGGCTCAATCAGCCACACATTGAAAGGTGACGGAGATACGGCACCAAAAGATGTAGTATTGCAAGCAATCGGAGCTAAAGGCTAATTGGCTCCCATCACAGTGATGTGATGAAAAATAGCGGGGAAGAAAACTGGAAAGCTGAGAAGCTAATCAGATTGGAAGGTTTAGTTTAAAAGCTAAACCACAAGCAGAGCATAGACAGTGAACCTCTTAGAGAATATAATCTGTCCACGAGTCCCCGCCGCTTATAACGAGGTTATATGAGTAAGAACAAAGGATTAAGAAGCGTAATTACAAAAGAATATTTACAAAGAGAATATCTTGAAAAAGGAAGAACGGCAAGTGACATAGGAAAAGAACATGATAAACTTCATGCTAAATTACGTTGGAAATCTGGGGCTTTTCGAGCGTTATAAGATGAAAAGATATGCCGAACTAACAGGAAACGAACTGTTAGAAGTAGAGGATAAAAAGCCTTTACGATAACATAATTGAGTGCCATTAATCAAACATGTAAAGCTATTGCTATTTCAAGAGGGCATTTAGCTGTGGCAGGATACGATGTAGTTACTAGAATTGGATTTGACGTTGTTGAAATTGATGGTGAAGAACGTACAATTTTGAAATTCTTCGTATCATTGAGATAACTCTGACTAGAGTATAACAGTCATAGCCCACCTAAATGGTGGGCTTTTATTTTAAGGAGGCATACTATGAACCAAGAACTCACATTAGCAGTTAGCAGTAGTTTTGAAGCCGCTCATCATTTAGTAAATCCAACAGCATTTAATGAAAAATGCCTTAAACTACATGGACATTCTTATAAGTATACTATCTTTTTAAAAGGAGAAGTACAAGATGGTGGTATGGTAGAAGATTTTGGAGCTATAAAGAGATATATTATAAATGAAATAACAAAGCTCTATGACCATTCAGATTTAAACAGATTTTTTTATAATCCTACCGCAGAAATGTTAGTTTTAGATATGGCATGGAGAGTAGAAGCCTTAATAGAGGATAATAGTTTAAAAGTTAAACTGACCAAAATAGAATTAGCCGAAACGGATAATAATAGGGTAATATGGGAGTCACAGTAAATGTATATTACAGAGATTTTTAGTAGTATTCAAGGTGAGGGGAAGTATACAGGCTATCCTACTACCTTTGTTAGATTATTTGGTTGCAATTTATTTGAGATGTCTCCTAGCTATGCTTGTAAGTATTGTGATGAGAAACATTCAATGACAGGCAAACGAATAAAGATGCATTTAGGATTGGTAATGGATAAGATAGGGGCATTAGGAAATAAATATGTTTGTATTACAGGTGGAGAACCTTTAATGCAGGAAGAAACTATGCCTTTAGTTTATGAATTATTGTATAATGATTATATTGTTACAGTAGAAACAAATGGGACAATTCCTATAGAGCATTGTGAATATGTAAGAAGTTATTCATATTGTATGGATGTTAAATTACCTAGTAGCAGAACAGTATTAGCACCAGATTTAAATTGTTATAAGAATTTAGGAGAGCTAAAAGTAAATGATGAAGTTAAGTTTGTTATTTCTAATATCCATGATTATGAAGAAGCAAAACGGATTTTAAAGAAATATAAAACTAAAGCAAGCCTTATTTTTTCTCCTGTGAATTGTGATTTAGAATTAGCAAGAGAAATAATGGGTTGGTTAATGAAAGATAAACTAAAAGCTAAATTAGGATTACAAATACATAAATTATTAGAAATTAAATAGTAAAAATCTATTGACAAATATGGATTTTTATGGTATAATGGGAGTATAGTATGAAGATAGAAAATGTTAGAATATATGGTTTGCCAGAGAGCTTAATAGCTTCTGGCTATCCTATGTTATCTATAGAATTAAATGAAGAGGAATTTTTAAAGGAAGTAGAAGCGACAGAAAAAATAATTAAAAATAAATCTGGTAGTAATAAACATATAGAAAGAGGTATTAGATTAGGCAATTCTCCTTTAGGTAGCGGACATAATTGTGCTTTAAAGGGAATTACAGTACAATTTGATTTAACTTTGCCTCAGTATACATGGCAACAGTTACAAAGATATCACTATATTGATTTTATAAGTTCAATGAGCAAAATGCATCGTATTACAATGCTTGATTTAGATAAACATTGTCCTTTAGTGGATAATGAATTATTAAAAATTTCACAAAGATATGTAAATGCTTATAAAAAAGGTGAGATTGGCATAGATGCTTGTTTATCTAATATTCCTATGGGATTACAGATGACAGCACGAATGACTACAAACTATTTACAACTATTATCTATTTATCATCAAAGAAATACTCATCGTTCAGATGAATGGAAAGAGTTTTGTTCTTGGGTAAAAACACTGCCTATGTTTAAAGAGTTGTGTTTAAAAGGAGAATAAATGTATGGATTTAAACTCTGTTAATATAACAGCTACACAAGTAGCTAAAAATTATTTTTCAGCTTATGTTGAAAATGGCTTTATTTATTCTTATAGTGTATATGGTGAAAGACAACAAGTTGGTGTTACAAATGATGCTTATACTGCTTTACAGAAGACAGCGCAAGAAGCTTTAGATAAAGCTGAAAAGTATTATCAACGATTAGTAGAGTTAGGAGATATAGTACCTCCTAAAACATCAGAAGAAACTATTGCAGAATTGATGTCTGTAGTTAGTGAATTACGTAATGAGATAAGAGAAATGAAGACAGTTCAACATAAGGGGGATTCAAATGAATCTATTAAGTATACTGAAAGCTCTGGGGATAAAAATTTCCCCACAAATAGAGGAAGCTATAGCAAAGGCACAGCAACTGGCAAATAACTATGGCAATTCTAAAGAGGGCTTTATAAAAGCAGTTAATGAAAATGGTGGAACAGAATCTTTAACAAAAGCCTTAGCAACATTAGATAATCCAAATGTTGCTAGAGTTTTAACAGCGTTAGGGCACCCGCCAGAGTCTATAAAACAAGCAGTTAATAGTCTTGGAGCAATAGCTCCTACGCCACGACAAACTCCTAATAATCAAAATATTTCTAAGTGGAAACGCTGTTTTTTCTGACCAATTAAAATCAAGAAAAATCTATGATATCAGATTTCACACAACAGCTTTAACAGCTACTATTCTGTGTTCTATTCCAAACTGTACTAGCGGAGTAAATACTGTATTTAATCCTGCAACACCTCCTTCTGAGCCTGTTCCAAGTAATTAATAGACAGGAGGATTAGCTATGAAACTAGATTTAGTGTCCTTAATGTTAGGTTTTGGTGTTGGTTATCTAGCATTGACAGAATCAGGTAGAAAACAGTTAATAAAAGTAAGCAATCAAGGTGGGGAATTAGTAAATAAGCTTACAGATAAGTATATAGGCGAGCCTATCAGTAAAGCATTAGGGGGAATAGAAAGTGTCACACATGAAGAAGTCGTTAATGCATCTGACGAAGAAGCAAAACTGGATTGATGATTTAGTTGAAATATTAAAATGTAGATTAAAATATCCTACAACAGATTTAAAAGAAGTTTATGAAGATATAGAAGAAGACATTTATTTATGTGTTAATGGCGAGCATTTTGATGAGGACTTAGCGAAACAAGCCGTTAGTGAGATGATAAATGCAGGTGGTACAACTGGCGAGAAATGGAGCAAGGAGCGTACTGATGAGGCTGCTAGGATTGTCGGCATCACTGAAAACCTCTGGGATTTTTACTATGTTATTAATATGTACTACAGCGATTACAACACAGTTATCGGTGAAGATATTACAATGGCGGCGAAACTCTCTAAAGCGTTCATTGAGGATGTAGATGTTCCAGAAGGAAAGGCTTATAGATACTACAAATATGTAGTTAAAGATGAATAATAACAGAAATAATAATAGTCTTCTGGATACTTTAGGAGCTTTGGGTGATTTATTAGGCATATTAAACTACATAGAAAATTTACAACAAACTAAAAATGATGTTATAATGAAAGAACTAAGAAAGCAGGATAGTGTATATTTTAAGCAAATATTAGAGAATCAAGCAAGAATTGAAGAAAAGTTAGATAAGTTACTTGACAAGCAAGAGTAGTTATGATATAATAGAGGTGTAGTTAAGGCTACGCCTCTATTTTAATTATAAGGAAGATTAAAATGCAGAAATTTAAATTGAGAAGTAACGACCTAGATACTTTATATAGTATCTTTAAACATAGTTCATTAACTCCCTTAGATATAAAGCAGTTAAGACAAAATAAATTTTTCTATACTTATACGCCACGAAGAGCAATGGAAAGAAATGAAAGAGTTTTTGTTAGAGTGGCAGATACTTTTGACTGTCCAATATTGTTTAATATGGCAGGTAGAAACTTTCTATATTTTTTTAAGGAAGTTAATGATAGGGATGAGTGGGAATGATAAAAAATAAAATTAGCAAAGAATTTAAGGAATTTTATGGATGGGAGTAATAAAACATGAAAATTATAGCAGTAGATTTTGATGGAACATTATGTGAAAATAAGTATCCAGAAATAGGTGAGCCTGTTACTGGGTATTATCGAGGGTGGAAAGGTGATAAATATTTTTCTTGTCGTTTTAATTTTATTAAGCTTTTAATAGCTTTGCAAGAAATGGGAAATAAAATAATTCTTTTTACTTGCAGAGGTGGTGAACAATTAGAAGAAGCTGTAAGTTGGTGCAATAACCTATTTGGATTAAAATTTGATGCAGTTAATAATGATGTAGAAGAAACTTTACAAAGGTATGCTCCGACTCTTGAATTAAGAAATCAATTATCTGCTACAAGAAAGATTTATGCAGATGTTTATATAGATGACAGAAATTTAAATGCAGATGAATATTTAGAGAAGAATTTAATTTTATTAGATGCAAAATCTTTATATGATATGGGGATAACAGAAAATGCTACAGAATTTTTAATTGAAAGGGTGTTGAATAAATGAGAAAAATAGTTGTGGCTGGTACAAGAGAATTTAATGATTATAGATTATTATGTGATGTTTTAGATTTTCATATAAATGGTGAACAAGTAATTATAATTAGTGGTAATGCTAAAGGAGCAGATTCAATGGGAGAGGTTTATGCTTCTTCTCATAATTTGAAATGTGTAAAATTTCCCCCTGATTATGAAACTTATCCCTCTAAAGTAGCTCCATTAAAAAGGAACGAGGAAATGGCAAAGGAAGCTACAGAAGGAATTATATTTTGGGATGGTGTTTCAAGAGGTACTTGGAATATGATTCAGCAATTAAGAAAATATAAGAAAAAAGTAACTATTATTAACTATAGGAAGTTGGCATAAAATGGATAATTGCGAATTTTATTTATTATATAGCGGTGGGTATGATAGCACTGTGTTGCTTTATGATTTTATTGATAAATTACCTAATAAATTGACGGTAATACATATTGTTACTCAGTATAATCAAGAAGAAACAAAAGCGGCAAGAAAAATAATTGAATTAGTAAAAGATAAAATTCTTAACTATATTGAATTAGAAATGCCTGTTTACAAAACAGAAATAGAATACATTCCTTATAGAAATGCTCAATTTATATTAAGAGCACTTTCAACCTTGACAATTAAAGCAAGATGTGCTATAATATTATTAGGGTTGATAAAGGTAGAGGAACCTTTCCCTGATTGCACACAATATTGGTTAAAAACAATGGAGAAATTAGTTCAAGTAGAAAATCCTCATATTGGATTAGAGGCACCTTATATCAATAATACTAAAGATGAAATTTATACCGTAGGATGCAAGTTTAAGGTTCCTTTAAGAAATACTTTTAGTTGTAACTTTCCTGTAGATGGTGCAGAATGCGGGGAATGTGGAAACTGTAAATGGAAAGCAAAACATAAATATCCTAATTATTTTAGAGTTATAGAAGGAGGTAAAAACAATGTTTAAAATTATTAATGGTAAGGGAACAGGTTCTAACACGCAAAAGAGTGCAGTGAATACCTCCCCACAAGTAAAGATTACTAGCCCAGCAACAAGAAGAAGTTTATCTTGGCTTAGAAGGGTGCAAACAAGTTTAACTCCAAGAACAAAAAAAGCTTTGGATTGGTTAGAAGCCAATAGTGTTAGATTACCTAAATAATAGGAGAATTAGTTAATGAAAAATGGATATACGTTATTTCTTTCTGGCGTTGAACCAGAAGAAAATTTCTATACTGCAATAGACGTTACTTCTAGTCTATTGCAGTCTTATTGGTATATAAAGCGGCGTGGAAAAGATAAAATTGTAGAACGTTTTGATAAAGTTAAGAAGAACTCTTTGTTAATTGATAGTGGAGCACATACCTTTCTCACTTTAGCAGAATATCAAGATAAGACAGTAGATTATTGGGAAGAGTATATAAAAGGATATATAGCTTTTGTAAGAAAACATAGAGAAAAAGTATTTGCTTGTGTTGAAATGGATATAGATACTTTAGTAGGAACAGAACAAGTAAATAAATGGAGAGAAGAATACTTTCATTCTTTAGAGGAAGAGGGCATTCCTGTTATTTATGTTTATCATGCAGAAAAAGGATTGGAAGAGTGGGAAAGAATGTGTAAAGCATATCCCTATGTAGGATTCTCTTATAATGAATTTGAAGATGCTATTTTAATTGATAAATTATTTGAAATAGCAATGGAATATAAAACTAAAGTACATGGTTTTGCAGTATCGGGGTATAGGGAATTATTAAAACATGAGTATTATACAAGTGACAGTACAAGTTGGATTACAGGAGCTCAATATGGAGAATTAAACTATTTTGAAGGTGGAAAATTAAAGCGGTTAACAAAAGAGAAATGGAAAAATGAATATTATGCAAAAATACTTGATTTATGCACAAGTAAAAAGTTACTAGAAGCAGAGGCTCCTTATGAATTAATGCGTATTAGTGCTTTAAGCTATAAGAAATTAGAAGAGCATGTAAATGATATATTTAGAGGTAAAAGATATTGGATTGGAAGAAAGGAAGTGTCTAAAGTAGCGAGTAAGGGAAATTTACCGCCAGTAGAATGGTTTTCAACTGATATGGAAGATTGGCAAGAATGGGCACAGAAATTAAATATAGATACTAACCTTCCTGATGAAGCAGGTAAATCATTAGTTGTTGCCTGTTACAATTTTGTGACAGATAATCCTATTATAAATGAGTATCCTCTTGAAGAGTTAATTGACTTATGTGGGCTTTTTGGTGATAAGAAGTCAAATACTCTTACCAAGTGCCGAAAAGCCCTTAAAGAGCACTTTACAGCTCTCTTAAAGGGCAGTATGGATTTATCCACTTTGGCAGAAGAAGAAGTAGAAGAGAAAAAAAATGTAGCTCCAAAAGAGCGGGAAGAGTATGTTCAAGAAAAAGAGTATGTAGAATGTACTGTTAGCAAGGAAGAGTGTCAAGGTTTATTAAAAGGATTATTAACTTCTGGTGTGACAGATGAAGCAGAGAAAGCTTTAATTGAACAGGGAATAGAGCCTATTTATGATGAGAATGGAAATATTAAAGCAGGTATTAAACGAATAAAGAAAAGAAAATCTTTAAGTTCAAGTGTGATGCCAGAGTTAAGTTGCAATATTTGTACTAAAGCACGGAGATGTCCTTTATATGAAGAAGGAATGCTTTGTGCTTATAATAAAATGTTTAAGCAATTTGATACAAGAAATCCCGAAGATGTAGTAGATGCTATGAGCAGTATTGCAAATTTAAGTTTAGAAAGATTATCAAGGGCTGTAACATTTGAAAAGTTAGATGGTGGCTTAAATACTAAAGAAGTAACAGAGACAATGGCAGAAGCATGGAAATATCTTGAAAAGATACAAGAAATTCAAACAAAGAGTGATAAAGTTATAGCAGAGCGTAGAGTTGTAACTTCTTCTAATGGCGATGTAGAAGTAAGAGAAAGTGTAACAGGAAATCCGCAAGGTTTATTGTCTGAGATTCTAAAAACAAAAAAAAGTTGACAATAATCCCTTAATATGGTATAATAAAACTATATTAAGGGATTTTTTTTAAGAGGTGGCAATAAATGAAGATAATTAGTTATGGAAAAAGATTTAGATTATTAGAAAAAGAGTATATTGGAGACAGGTTGTTTTCTAAAGGGTCAATATTTATGGCTACAGGATTAATTAGTTTTAAGGGTAATAATCTGTTCCGTGTTTATAATCCTGATGGCAGTTTAAAACAAAATTTGCATACTGGTAATGGACATGTAAATTTTTCTTTAAGTTTATCTCCTATATCAAAAGATGAGCTTTTAGCATCAGAAGAATGTTATTGGTTTTTAAATGATAGAGAATTAAGAATTTATTTTAAAGAAATTGTCTATGAGGAATGGGAGTAAGAGTTATGAAAAAATACAAAGAAACTTTTATAACAAAAAGTCAGTTTTCTGATGGATTAAGGACTTTTCCTAAAGGAACAATATTTGAAAGCACAGGAGTTTTTTGTGGCAGTGAAACACTTTTTTGTGTTTACTATCCCGATGGAGTTCCTTATGATTGTTTACATGATGGCAATAGTGCCCAAATAATGCTTTTTAATAGAACACCTATAACATTAGCTGAAATTCGAGCACAAGGTGATTGTCATTGGTATGTTAGAGATTATGATATTAATGAATATTTTATACCAAAATCATCTTTAGAATGGGAGTGAAAAAATTGAGCATAATACTAGGAGAGTATTTTATAGTTACTAGTCCTTTCAAACATGATGGTAATGTATTTCACAGAGGTGATTTATTGCGGGTAATTAAAATATATGATAGTTGGTCTAAAGTTTTAGTTTCCAACAAATCTTGGATAACAACTAAAGCAGGGCATACAGACACAGAAAATCAATATAGTTTTGGTAGGGGAACAAATTGGAATATTGATATAGAGTATTTATTTGAAAATTGTGTTTGTAGGTCAGAATGGGAGTAGTGGAGATGAGATATAAAGCAGGAGATGTAGTAAAAATTGACAAAACAAGATTTGTTATAGAAAGAGTTACTAAAAAAGGCTATATTTTATTTCCTCATATAGGATTTTTCGTAAAGGATTGCCAAATAAATAAAAAAATTAAAGTGAAGAAATCTTATGAATTAGGAGATAAATTCAAATGTCTATGTGACTTTAGTTCAGGGACTTCTGTGGCGAAAAAAGACAAACATTATATTTGTACACAGAAATTTTCAGATGGCACATATATGCTTACAAGAATAAAAAATAAAGAAGAGAAATTAAGAGTGAATACAAATCAGATTCATGCTTATTTTAGACATTATTTTGGAGGTTGGGAATAGTGCCAATAGGAACAAGAGTAAGAATAAGAGAAGATTTAAAAACTACAGAAACTTATGGTGGTGTAAGAGTTATAGAAGATATGCTAGTTTATGCAGGTAAAGAAACAACAATAATTTGGCATGAAGCTAATGTATATCATATACTTTTAGATGATGGTTTTTACTATTGGACAGATGAAATGTTTATTAGTGAATGGGAATAAAAAAGTCTTGACAAAATAAAATAGTTGTGGTATAATAAGTGCATAAGATATTGAAAGAGAGGCTATAACATGTGTATTATAATTTATAAACCAGCAAAAGCTACACTAAAAAAAGAAACATTAAAAACAGCATTTGAAAACAATCCTGATGGTGCAGGATTTATGTACCAATCTGATTTACTTGAAGCTCCTAAAATGCAAAAGGGATTTTTTGATTTTGATAAATTTTATGAGGCATATGAGAAAGTGGCTGAAAGTGATAAAGGTTATAATATTGCTGTTCATTTTAGAATTGCAACGCATGGAGCTGTTAATAGTTTAAACTGTCATCCTTTTATTGTTAAAGAAAGTGTTGAAAAAACTATTAGCGAAAAAGGACAGTATAGTTCTTTATTTATGCAAAATGGTGTTATTAAAAGTATTTCTGTAAATAAGAAAGATAAATATAGTGATACTTGTAATTTCACCTATAAAATTATGTCTAAAATTAAAACATTAACAAGCATGAAGATAAAAGATATTCTGGAAACTATTGAATCTCCAAGTAGATTTTGTTTAATGCAAGAAGGGCGAAAACCTTTATTGATTGGTAGTTTCAAAAAAGATGGTGGAGTAAGTTTTAGTAATGAATCCTATAAAGAAATAAAAACTGCTATTTCTTATCCTACTACTTTTGAAACTTATTTACTTGCATTCGAAGATTGCGATGCAAAAGATATTAGAGATATTGAAACAGAACTTAAAGATGACCAATGTGGAATTATTGATGCTTATAATGTAGGAGATGTAACTTTCTTTGAAACGAACTATCTCCCTATTAGAGAAAAGATTGCAGGTAAAGAATTTCGATGTTATCGTTGAAAAGTCTTGACAAAATAAAATAGTTGTGGTATAATATAAATACACTAAAAATAAAGGAGATAATAGTATGAATTTTCGCATTAACGATGTAGTAACATTAAAACAAGGATTGACAGGTGAAAAAGAAAAGTATAGCGGCAAGACTTTAATGATTCGAGCTATTTCCGAAGGGCATTACATTATGAAAGTACCTAATAAAACTGCACCAAAAGATAATCGTGAACTTATGGATGTAAGTTTTAATGATGCTGATATTCAATTAAATCCTTTAGAAGTAAAGGTAGAAACTGAATCTGATGGAATTATTGATATTATGGCTAAAAATTCAAAAGATGAATGGATTGCAATTTTACGGTTACAGGATGGAGAATTATTGCGTAAAAAAGATTTAGCAAAACAAGGTTTTTCTGGCTTGAAGTTAGACTTTAAAGGAAGACTTCGGTTAGTAACCAGTTATTAATGTTACCTGAATATATAAGTGCTGAAAATGGAATAAAGTATGTGCCTTTTACTGGCAATATTTTATTCCTTAAAAGTATATTATATGAACACAATAATTTTCCAATAAGATTACTTTTAGAAGAAGAACAATTATCCGCTTTTATCATTGTTTATGTAACAGCAAAGAACTTAATTTGTGTGGATACAAGTTCAGAAGGTAAATTGTTTGAAAGTATTTTAAAAATACCTGTTAGCACTTTAAAAGAGCGTGTGTTTGAGGGAATAAATTATGAAATTTACATTAAACAAACTGCTTTAGGAGAGTAGCCAATGAAAAGATATCACATAGTAGTAAAATTTGATAAAGAAAAGATAGCAAATATAGATTTCTGTAAATTACATTTAATATTTACTAAACATTTTAAACAAAGAGCATGTTTAAAAAGGATTCCTAAGCCTTATAAAGCTCTGTTAAAAAGGGGTAAGATTTTTGAGTATTATACAGATGATAATGAAAATTTGCTTAAATTTGTCATACGTTGTAAATACAACGAAAATTGTGATGTTTGTTATGTGTTAACTCCTACTGGCAGGGTTATTACTGGTTGGTGGCAAGATACAAATGATAGTCATTCAACATTAAAAATAAATTTATATGAAAGGTGATAAGAATATGAATAAGAAAACTGATAAAATCAAAAAAAGTGGAGATGAAGATTTTCAAGCATTTGTAGACCTTTATTCTGCTATTATGCTTGGTGAGGATAAGAGAGCAGAATCAGTAATGAGAAAAGCAGTAAAGAAAGCGACTAAAGAACCTGATAATATTGATATCCCTAAAGGTTATACTATTGATACTGAACGTTGGAAGCAATTTCCTCAATTAGAATCAGGAATGCTGGTTTTTGTTTCAAATGGTTGCTGGGGCAAAATTTCTGAAGATTACGAAACTGGTCGTCTTTATTTTTATCGTAAAGGAGGAGCAATTTCTTTAGGTGAATTGCAAAAACAAACTGGAAAAGGTTTAGAAGAATTATTTATAGAAGTATACGTTCCTAAGAATCAGTTTGCAATTCATTCATACAATCCTGAGAATTTTAATTTGCATTATACTTGTTTGAAAAAGAAACCTGAAAAAGTGCGTATTTCTTTAGCAGAATTGTTGAAAAGAGCGGGGTTAGAAGGAAAGGAAGTTGAAATTCATTAATGTTTGGATGTGCGGCTTGTTTAACGATTTTTTTATTCACTATTAACTTATTAGGCTATGTCTCTTTAAGTTATTGGATTATTTTCGCACCAGTTATTTTTGCCTTTGGCATTACAGCTCTTTTTGGACTATTTGCAGTAGGTATTATAGCGACAATGGATTATATTGTTACATCAGAAAGGTTTAAGGAATGGAAGGACTTACACAAACAAGAAAAGAATTAATAGAATCTGCTATTAAGCTTCTTTTAGATTGCGATGATTATGAAGGTTTAAATTTTAAAGAATATGATACGACACAAGAAATAGTAGAAATTCCAAGTAAAGAATTTGAGCTTTTACACAAACTTTCCCGAATTGGAAGTTTGTTTGTACTTTCTATTTTAGAGAGTGAGCAAAAATAGTTTGACAAAATCCCTTACATGTGATATAATGCATATGTAAGGGATTTTTACTAAGGGGGCTTACAAATGATGCCAATAGGAGCAGAAGTAAAAATAAGAAAAGATTTAAAATTAGGTGTACTTTATAAAAACAGAAATAATAAACGTGCTATGCATGCTTGTAGAGGCATGTTATTATTGGCAGGTAAAAAAGCGTTTATAACAAATAATGTTAATAATATTTACTCTATAGATAATAGTTTTTATTATTGGACAGATGGAATGTTTGAAACTGAATGGGAATAAAAAAGTCTTGACAAATTTAAAAGAAAATGATATAATACATTTATCAAATCAAAAGGAGATGTAAAAATGTTAAATTGCAAAATTTGTGGTAATGAAATTAGTGGAACTTATACAATTTATCAAAAAGACGGAGTAGAATATCCAGCACATATTGAATGCGTTGAAGAAAATAAGCAACATTGCGATGAGTGCAATAAATTTTTTGATAGAGAAGATTTAAAAACTACAACATTAGGAAACCATTATTGCCCAGATTGTTTGTCTGAAAAAACTGTAGTTTGTGGAAAATGTGGTAAACACGTAGAAAATGCACCATTGAAAAGAGTAAATAGTGTATCTTATTGTCAAGAATGTTTTGAACAGAAATGGGTATATTGTGCAAAATGTGGTAAAAGGGTTTTAAGAAGTAGAGCAAAAAATTTAAATAATACACATTATTGCGCTTCATGTGCTAGTTCTGTTGTTAAGGTAGAAAATTATAGTTACAAACCTACCCCTATATTTTGTGGTGTAGATAGTTCTCGTTATTTTGGTATTGAAGTCGAAACTGAGGGCAGAGAAAATAATCTTTATGCGGAAGAAATTATTGGAGATTCAAAAATTTTCTATGCAAAACATGATGGCAGTTTAAATGACGGAATTGAATTTGTAAGTCATCCTTGCACTCTTAACTATTGGAGAGAGGAATCCAAGCTTGATGAATTTTGCAAAAGGGCGATTGGTTTAGGGTTTAATTCTCATAAAACTACTTCTTGTGGATTGCATGTTCATATTACTAAATCTACAGTAGAAAGGGAAGCTTTTGAAAAAGTGCTTCTGTTTTTGAGTAATAACTGGGATGATGTGGTGAAATTTACACGCCGCAAAAGTTCCAGCATTAATAGATGGGCGGCTAATAATTTAGGGGATGCGCCAATGATTAAAACTTGTACTCTTGCACAAAAAATGAAATTAGTAAAAGAGTATTCTTCTGGCAGTCGTTATGTAGCAGTAAATGAAACATCTAAAACATATGAATTCCGTATTTTTAGGGGAACTTTAAAACCTGAAACTATTTTAGCTTGTATTGAGTTTTGCGATGCTCTTATCAATTTATGTGCTAGTTTGCCTTTTGCAAACATTGAAACAGCTAATTTTAATACTTTAATGGAGTTTGCAAAACCTAAAGGATGCTATAAAGAGCTTGTAGAATATTGGGAAACTCGAACAATGAAGAAAAAGGATGTTGTTCTTGGATAAAAAACTTTTATAATTAAAGAAAGCAGAGTGATATAAATGTGTATTGTAATTTACCAACCTAAAGGAAAGCAAGTGCAAAAAGCAATTTTACAGAAAGCATTTGAAAACAATCCTGATGGTGCAGGATTTATGGTTCAAAAAGATAAAGAAGCACCATATATGATGAAGGGATTTTTTGATTTTGATAAATTTTATAAATCATATCTTCCATTTTCTAAAGGGGATTATAACGTAGCAATTCATTTTAGAATTGCTACACATGGAACAGTAAACAAAGATAACTGTCATCCATTTAAAATTTCTTCTGATATTGCTGATACTGTTTTATTTAATGGCAGGGTAGATTCGCTGATAATGCATAATGGCATTATTAGTAGCATTATGACACCAAGAAATCTGCCATATAGTGATACAATGAATTTTATTGCAAAGATTTTATGTTGGATGAAAGACCTTAAATCTAAAGATTTGACAGAAGTATTAGAAAACCTCGAAAGTTATTCAAAGTTTTGTATAATGAGAAAAGGATTTGACCCCATTCTAGCGGGGCTTTTTATTGAAGATAGAGGTATTTTTTATAGCAATTCAACTTATAAATATAGTTATGTTAATACTTTTCAAAATTGTAAAACTTATTTAAATTAAGGAGGGTAAAAATGGAAACGAGAAATTATATAAGCGAAGAGCTTTTTCAAAAAATGAAAGAAGCTTTAACTAAAAATGATGATACATTTTGTGATTTTTCCAGTGATGTAACTGTTATGTTAACTGTTCCAAAAACTTTAAGTAAATTTACAGTTTCCAAGAAAGTATTTCGTATTCGTATTAAAGATAATTGGTTTAGTGTAGATGCAAAAAGATTAAAAAGTCTCTCCTATGCGATACTAAATAAAAGATTAAATAGAACAATATTAGCGGCAGAAGATGCTCCTGATGAAATCATTGCTTTTTGCGAATGAAAACATTTAGAGGAATAATGGAAGTATCGTCACAAGTGTGCATAGGGGATATTTTTAATCCAAATCTTGTATTTGATACTTCCAAAGGTATTTATAAATGTTATGTAGAAGAAGAAAATGCTGAAATTATAGCAATATATCTAATAAAAGAAGGATATAAAAATCCTGAAATAACAAATAACTATTCTATCATTCTTAGTCCTTCAACTTTTATTGGATTTTTTAACAACGACTACAGTACAAAAAAAGCACAAAATATTAAAGAAGCAAGTCAATATGAATTACCTAAAGAATATGTAATAGAAAACGCATTAAAAAATTCAATTATAAATTTGCCTATTGTAACTTTAAAATATTTTGTAGCCTGTTTAAAAACAAAAAATTATGTATTATATAGAGGCAAGCATGGATTTAAAATAGCGAAATTGGAGGAGTGCTTATGATAGAAACTTATCAAAGCTCAAATGACATTAGTTTTGGAGATGTATTTAAATTTGTAAAAGATTGCTATTATAAAGGCATGAGAATTCCTAAAGGGACTTTAGCTACAGTAACTTTTTCTATACCTTATAAGGGTTATTGGACAGTAAAAGTAAATGAAGTAATGGTTCAAGTCAGAGAAGATGATGTAGTTTTCCATGCTTCTTTGAAGGATTGTTTAAAAGTAGGGACAGTAGTATCATTTTACAATATGGGTAAAAAAGTAAAAGGAGTAATTGAGAATTTAGAAAATACTAAAGAGGCTAAGATTATTACAGGACATAATTGTTATGTCGTTTTACCTCTTACAAGACTTTCTTTACTTCTACCAAGAACTAAAGATTGGTCTTACGTAAAAAAAGATTAATTATACAGCAAATAAAGATTATTATTAAAGTATCTAATACACATTATAGACGTGTATTTTAAAACTTAATAAATTTAATCTTTATTTGCTGTTTTTATTTTTATTAAAATGGAGCAGAAAATAACAAATGCACATTATTTTAAACATACCTTTCAGACGCATATATTTGACCTCTGAGGAGTTTTATAGAGTTTTAGGGAGGATTACTCTTGCGAAGAATAAAACTCCTCAGAAGTGAAATTTGAGCATTAAATTAAAAGTTGACAATAGAAATTGAGTATGGTATAATAAAGGCGAGGTGAAGATATGGAAAAATTAACAAAAGTAATGAAAAATGGAAAGCTTTATAGAATTTTATTAAATGTTAGTGGTTATTGTATTATTCAAGATTTAGAAACAAATGCGATTGAATTTGCAGATGAAAAAGAATTGGATTTTAAAGAAGGAGTGAATGAAAATGATTAGTCCGTGGACAATTTATTGGTTAGGAGTTTTAGAGTCTTTACAGAGCACTATTTTTATAATTTTAAGTGTATTTACTATAGTGCTTGTTATACATGGAATCAATGAACTTACAAAAAATTCAGAAGAAAGAAAGGACATCAACATATTAAAAAAAGGCATTATAATTTGGTTGGTTATGATATTTGTGATAAGCTTTATTCCATCAAAAGAGACAGTAAAGAAAATGTATTTGATTGATAATCCAACAAGTAAAATGACTCTTGAAGTATTGGAGGCTGTGAAAGAATGATTTTGACTACAATGATTCCTTTTAATATTGGAGATAAAGTAAAGGTTTCAGAAGTATATTTTCTAAAGCCTTTTTGTACTGTAAGTGACATTCAAAACGCTGATTCTTTCAGGGAAGTATTAGTTATAGATGTTAAAAATAATATCAAAGGTAATTTGCAAGTTTTAGTTGAAATTTCTGATTTAACGAGGAGATGGATTCCGATTTGGGCTATTCGTTCATGGGTGCAACTATATGATAAAGTTTAAATATGAGAAAGCAACAGATACTTTACCTATCAATGGTATTTTAGCTTGTACTATTAATGGATTATTAGAGAAAGATTTATTTAAGAAGCTTATAGAGAAATCGTCATTAGAATATACAGAGCAGGAAGTAGATAAAAGTTATATTTACCGCATTAGTGTCACTACTTCTAAAGATTTAGAAAAGACATACTCTTTAGTTCATTCATTTGGGCTTTATTTAGGCGAATTTAATACTTTAAGGATGTGAAATAATTTGATAAAAGAATTTAAAGTAACAATTAAAAAAACAGTTGAATATACTACTTATTTAACTCTTAATCATTTACAAGATGCTTATGAAGAAGCCGAGCGGGAAATGGATAGATTAGATATTAGTGAATATGAAGAAGTAGATAGTGAAATAACAGTGGAGGAGCAATAAAATGTTGTGCTATAAAGATATGTCATGTTGTTCTGCTAGCTACAAAGAAGCAGAAAAACCTTGTATTTGCACTGAATGTTTTAGGCATTTAAGCAAAGTTCCTGAAAATTTGCCTGATTATATGCCAGTAGCTGTATCTGATTTCTCTAAAGAATGTGAGGAATACAAATATGCGAGAATTTAAAATAGGAGACAGTGTTTTAATAAGAACAGATTTAGTAGTAAATCATGTATATAGGACTAATAATGGTGCTCCACGTGCTTATTTTGCAAAACAAATGACAAAGTATAAAGGGAAGAAATTATTAATAGTAGGCAAGGATTATAAAGGTTATATATGTTCTTATAACGAAGAAGTTCTTGGTTGGACTTTTGTAAATGAAATGTTTGAAGATATTGAATGGGAATAAGAGGTATTGACTTTTAAGCTTTATTGTGGTATAATAAATTCATAGGAGAAATGAAATGACAAAAGTTGAATTATTTAATAAATTTTTAGAGGATAGTGATGCAACAATAACAATATCTTTCTTATTCTGTAAAGAAAATTATGGTTTATTTTTCAAACATAGAAATTTAGCTTGTATCTTATCTTTATGGCATTTTCAAATTTTAATTCATAAAGGAGATTTATTAAAATATTGTTCAGAAAAATTAAAATGAGGTGATAAAAATGAATTTTGAAAAAGCATTAAAAAAAGTAAAAGACATTGTATGGAAATGGCAGTTTTCTGAAAAGAGAGAGGCGTTTATTCAGGTTATAGTAGCCGCTCAAAAACAAATTCCAAAATTAGCAAAAGTAAGTGTAGTACCTCAATATATCGAAGGAAGGGAAATGCCTAAATTAGTTCCTGTAGATGTACGTTGTCCTGAATGCGATTCTATAGTATCCATAAGAGATAATTATTGTTCAGATTGTGGGCAAGCTCTTAGTTTTGATTTTAAGGAGGGACATTAATGTATAGCAAGTATATACAACAATTTTTAGAAGATAATGACTTACAAGCAGGTGAAAAATTTTATATTTTGGGAGAAGATGGTGAGGCATTAAATGGCAAAAGTAACTATTATTTTAAAATAAATCCAGAGGGAACACTTGATATTTTAAAATGTGATAGTGATAGAACTTGTCAGGATTTTGTTTTATTAAGATTATTGACTGAAAAGTATAAAGTGAAGAAAATACCTTTTCATCCTAAAAAACATGAAACGTTTTATTATGTAACTGTTCAAGGAGATATTGAAGAAGAAGACTTTTATGAGGGATATACATTTCATTATTTATTATGTAAACTAGGAAAATGCTATAAGACTTATAAGGAAGCAGAAAAACATGTAGAAGAAGATGTTAAATTTTATAAAAATATGTAAAAAGGGTGAAAAATATGACAAAACAAGAAATTATAGACTTTATTAGAGAAGCTATTGAGTTAAAAAATAAAACAGAAGGTGTATTAACTACCACTCAATATAGACATGTAGAAGAATTTGTTGATATGTGTGAAGATTGGGTAAATTATCTAAATAGAATTGAAAGGAACTAAGATATGTGGTTTTCATTTTTTAAAAAAGACAAAGAAATAGAAGAACATGCAGAAAAATTAAATACATTATTTAAACATACGTGTCATTATGAAAGAATTGGAGTATATTTTAAAGAAATAGAATCTATAAGTACAGATTTAGTAGTTGTATATGTTATAGAGATTTTAAAGTGTCATTTTTGCGGTAATATGGTAGAAGATATTTTAACAAAATCTGTGTACAAAGTTGATAAAGAACGTGAAGATTTAGAAAATTATATATGCTCATTAACAAAACATAAAATACCTTCTGAATTAAAATACAAACTTGAAAATGAGGGGAAGTATCTTTATGGACAATATAACTCTATTAAATGAATTTAGAAATCTTATAAAAGAAGTAAAGCAATTAGAAAGTATATATGAAGTGGAAATAAATGAAATGGACAAAGCCTTTGGTGATATAAGGCACTTTTGCGAGCTAGATTACCCTGTAGAACGTAAGGGAAAAACGAAAGTAGTAAAACTTATCAAAGAGTGCAGTGATAGGCGTAGAAAAGCAAAAGACAATTTAGAAATATTGAAACCACTTATAGCATATATTGATGCACACCCTAAATTTGTGCAAGATATAGGAGCGGTGGCAAATGAAATGAAAAATATAGAAAGAAAACAACAAGGCAGAATATATAGACCGAGGGTATTAAAAGAATTATTTAGTGAGTGATAATAAATGATAATATTAAAGAAAACAGAAAGAATAACAAAAGTTCCTATAATGCTTTCTCCATCACAACAAAGAAAAAATGATATATTAGTTGATTTATTACATCGTGTATACTCTTCAATAATACAAAGCGTATCATTACAGCGGTTAAAGAAATCTGAATTAGGAATAATAATGATGTCTTTAACATGGAGAGCGGCAGGGATAAGATATGTACAACTATCAACAAATTATGGAGCTTCTTTAGTAAAGAGAGAGCAAGCATATAAAAGTATGTATAAAGTAGAAATAAATAGAGAATTAACAAGAGATTTATTTTATAGTTTCGTAGATTTTTTTATTTATGACTTATCTTTAAGTGATTATAATAGAGTATTTAATGATTTTCTTTTTACAGGCGATTGGTTTGAAGATTTACATACTTATTTAGATTATTATATTCGTTATATGAATTTAAAGGAATGGGAGTAAGAAAAATGCAACTAACAAGATTAGATACTGAACATTTATTGAATCAATTAGAAGGAGAAACGAGAAAAGAACAGCTCGATAGGTTACAAATAGTATGTGACGTTTTAGAGAGGTTTACAGGGATAGGAGAGCATATGCCAGGGTTTTTATCTAATGATTTTATGGCTAAGGTAAAACTAGCATTTAGAAGACCTTTAAAGAAAGGTGATTTAGTAATAGCTAGAAGACGGTTTCTAGGGGAAAATAATATTGCTCTATGTGAAGGGGCTGTATGTGAAGTTTTAGAGATATTAGAAGGGCGTAAATTAGCTGTAAGGAATATTCATACTAAAATGCCAATAGAAGCCCCAGAAGATTGTTTTAAGCTTTTAGGTGTAAAAGAGGAATGCTGGGCAGAAGAAGAAGAGATAACAGTAAAATATGCTAAGGCATTTTCAGATTGGGGATTAATGGCAGAAATAGCGAGAGAAAAAAGAGGCGGCTAAAAATGAGATATATGGAAATAGAAGATAAATATATAGACAGATTAACAAAAAAGATGAATGTGGCGGCAAAACATGGGTGGGAAGTAGTAACTACAATTTTCAATGGAGAAGAGTATATAGCATTATTAAGAACAGAATCGAATAAAGTTACAAATGATGAAATAATGAATATACAATATCCACGCTATTAAAAGGGGAGCAGGGTGAAAAAAGGGCGGGGAAGAATAGATAAGAAATATATAACTAAGAATAGTATTGATATAGAATATATGTAGTTACAAAAGAATGAATAGTATAAAGAAATAATATTTTGTATAATGTATATTTGTAATTCTAGGAGTGAAAATAAGAAAAAACAGTATTTTATTTGTATTTTTATATAATACTTATTTGTATTTTTATATAATACTTATTTGTATTCAAGAAACCTCTCTTTAAAGGCGAATTTGAAAAGCGATTTCAAATTCATTTTTAAAAATTAAGGAATGGTAATTAAAGGTACACACGTATGGAGATAAAAGGGCGTAGAGCTAGGCATAGCAAGGGTTGAAGGGTGTGAGAATAAAAAATGTGGATACAGTATAGTCTTGTAGATGTAAGAAATTTAGACATTATTGAAAAAAAGAATTTCGATGTTGAGACTGATGTTAAAGTGCACAAACTTATAATGGCTCAATGGCAAGAATTAATAAAACATAATGAATATTTAGGAGTAGCCCCAAAAGAGATATCTGTACTTATAAGGTGGGCAATTTCACATTCTTTAGGTGCAAGAATATATATAAAAACAGGATTCAACTATGCAAGAGAAATAGGTTATACAGGTGTTCCACAGATATATGAGTATCTTTTAGGGGAGCCACAGCCATCAATAAGAGGAACTACTAAATGGGTAGATTTTATTATATGTCTTATTAGAGTAGTGGAGAAACTGACAGGTAGAAGGAATTTAGGTAGCTTGCTTCCTTGCAGGTCAGTAACTTATATGGAACAAATAGAGTGGTTAATAAAATTTTACCTTAGATTTTATAATAGCAAAAGTGATGAATGGGAATAACTTTTTAAGCGAATAACTTAAAAGGTTATTTGCATTTATGAACTTAAATGCAGGAAGATGCTTAAAGGGAAAATAAAAATTGTAGTCATATTAAAAACTGCAAAATGCAACTTAATACTTAAAAGGAGAAAAATGTGGGGAGAAATAGGTACACAGTCCCTTTAAAAGAGGTGTAAATGTTACCTTAAATAGTAATAGTTATCAATAACAGCACAATATATAGTAAAAAATTATTATTTATTGTGATATTATACAAAATATAGGTACTCACTAATTAAGAAATTGTATTAATATAACAAACAAGTGTTCGTAAATAGGTACACAGTATATAACGAACGAGTGTGTGATAGGTACACACAGGTGTTCGGTATAATGGTATAGTGTACACCCCACACGTACACAAAAAGGCAAATTGATTACTTTTTCTAGGGGTGGAGATAAAGAATTTTAGCAATTTTGCCCTATTTTAGCAAAAAACAGCCTATTTTGTCTACTGGTAGGAGACACCGCCATAAAAAGCATAAAAAAATAGCCCAAAAGGGCTAAAATTTGGGCATAAAAATAGGGGTAAGAGTGGTTTTATCCTCTACCCCTATAGAAAGTATATTATTTTATTAATCGCCGCTTTCCTTTAGCACCCATAATGGTAAGCATATATAAGGGCTGTAGCAATTGTGATAGCAACCATTTCCCCCGCCAGCTTTTCCCACAGCCATTTAATGCCGAATAGTGTTGCATAAAAAATTCCGAATAAATATCTCATTGTATTACCTCCATGTTAGTAAATATTATTATTAAGCTCTTAGTATCTTATGTGGGTCATACGGGTTTAGGATATATTCGCTTTTTCTATCAGCATACACTTGACTGACTACTATATCTCCTAATCCGTCTACTGTAGTAATACAGCTACTTCTTAACTTTCCCCGCTTGCTTACTGCTATGACTTTAAAGTCGCCAAGCGATTGATTTAATCTAAACCTCTGCACTTTATCACCTCCTATCTATAGTATAACAACAATAAGCCCCGCTATCAACTAATATTTTAGCATATGCTTTAGCAGATTTAAATGTATCAAATTCGCCAAGCAACTCTACATTATCATATAATTCCCAACCGTTTTTCTGCACAGAAAAGCTAACATCTTTTATCCATAAATCGCTATTACTAACATAATCATGTGAATTAAAGCTAATGGCTCCTGTTAAAAAGTCTCTTTTCTTCCACTGTAATTCTGACATAATAACCTCCTATTTTCCTGCCCCTACTTATATTATAATCTTACTATTCTTGTTGTCAAGTATTTTTTTTAAAAAATAATAGTTGACATTGCACCTTGATATTGATATAATAATATTGAGGTGATTTATATGGATTTTAGAAAATTTAAAAGAATAATGAGCTACTGCAAGCAATATGGCGGGGCTACTCTTGATGGATTTGGTAGAGTAGTTAAATTTGATAGCGGCTATCAAGTAGCATACACAGACCATGCAGTTAAGGGCAGAAAAACAGTAAGGGGAATGCTATCTAATATTGTCGATACTGCTTTAGCTTCTGCCCACTATGCGGGATTGTGGGTTGAAAACGGCTATACTTATATTGACAATAGTGTACATGTTGACAGCTTAGACTTAGCCTTATCTTTAGCCCGCAAGTATAATCAACTTTCTATTTGGGATTGGAAAAATAGTAAATGTATCTATGTGGAGGCACAAAATGAATAAAGAATTATTATTATTAAATAACATCCGTATCATTAAGAGAGGATACTTATATGATATATACGCTTATATGTCATATATGACTGATTTCGAGTTGCAGTATAAAGGATTAGATTTTTTTAAGCTAATAGATGTTATTAGGAATGATTACGAATTAGCTGTTAAGATATAAGCATAGAGAAATACACAAGGAGGCAAGAAAATGCAAGAATTTGAATTTGTCGATAATGGAGTATTTGAAAAAGACGGTGTAGAATATAGGAATAAAGGGCAGGTTGAAATTAAAGATAAACTGTTCTACCTTTTCGTCACTTCTGATGTGCCGAATTTCGCCTCTCTTTATTTAAAAGACACCAAAAGATTTGTCGTTCTTGTTGTAACTGGCGATAAAGCTAGAGAGGCTACAGAAGAAGAACGTGTAATACTACAATGTAAATGCAGAAGATGCATAAATTGTGGAGAAGTAATCACTAAAGAAGATTGGATTTGGGTGGACGAAGATACCTTATGCGCTGATTGTTATGAAAATTTATTGGGTGAAGAAATTGAAATATGTGATATTTGTGGGTGCGCCCATTTTTTTGATAATGATAGAATGATATACATTCAAGAAGAGGGGCAATTAATTTGTGATGAATGCGCTGAACGTCATTACTTTCAATGTAGTAATTGCGGAACATGGACGAAAGAACCATTACTAATGACTGATGGAGATTATATATGTAACGAATGCTTTGAAACAGGTGACTATTATATATGTGATGATTGCGGGAACGTTATAGACCCACATACTGACGGTGTAACAATACGTAGTGACAGTGTTTACTGTGAAGATTGTGCTTTTGAGCATGCAGACCCCAATGAAGAATATATACACGAATATGGCTATTCTCCATGCATAATGTTCAATGAAGGGAATGAATTAAATAGTTGCCCGAAAAAGGGGGAAAGATATTTCGGACTAGAAATTGAAACAGAATGTACTGGGGATATTACAGAAGTAATAGAAAATGAAAATTACTACTGGGCTACTGATGATAGCAGTATTCAATGTTTAAATGGGGGCTGTGCCGCTGAAATAGTAACGCAACCGACAACATTTAAAGCATGGCACAATTACAGTGATGCCTTTTTTGATGCTTTAGAAAATAACTGCGTTACTAATAATTCTTGCGGATTACATATTCATGTCAATAGAAATAGTGTATCAGATGAAACGATTGAAAAAGCAATGTTATTTATTAGTAAACATTATGAAAAAGTAACAATATTTGCAGATAGGCTGACATGTAATATATGCAGGTATGCGGGGAATAATTTAGAGCATTATAAAGACTTCTATCCTAATAGCAAATCTGTTAAGGAAGAAATTAATATTGTAAAAAAGGGGAAAGATAATGTACAGCATAAATATTTAGCTATAAATACTTTACATAAGAATACATATGAATTTCGTATTTTTAATAGCACTGTGGATAAAAATGAAATACTGGCATATATAGAATTTGTGGATGCATTGCTTGAATACTGTTCAAAAAGTAACTTTTTACAAATTTATAAGTCGGATTTTCTCGACTTAAACAAATATGCGGAAGGATGGGATAAATATAAAAATTTAACACACAAATTCAGTGTTCTCAACCAAGAATTATAGGGGATTACAAAAAATGGAAATTACAGAATTAAGGTTTTGCAAATTTAACGGTGAGCGTATCAATTACGCCACAGCCGAAAGACTAATGGCTTATGAAAATGTGCTAGTAGTAGAGGAACACTACGGAGCGTATACTCTTATAAATATTAATAACGGCGATATTATTACAGTTTACACAAATTAAAGGAGGTTATATAATGAGTACATCAGCTTACATTATTATTAAACACAATGGCTACTATTGGGGTGCTATGTGTAATTGGGACGGATACTCTGACGGTTTGGGAAGTGATTTGCTTAATATGACTATGAAGGATAAGAATAATAATACGATTGAGCAACAGAAAGAATAATAATCCACAAGAATTTAGGGGCGAAGATTATCAAGAACATATCTTTAGAGATAAAACGCCTGATAGCATTGTTACAATAAGGAATAAATAATATATGACGAATGTATTATTAAAAGCAATAGGGCTATAATACATAGCATAGTGGGGGGGGTAGCCTATGAGTGATAGATAAATATTATCAATTAGACAACATGGCTATTTATGTAAAATCATTAGTAGTATATAACAGTGTTAAGTATTATATATTAGATGTGTTTGTCAACAATATATTTACTAAGCAGTATAATATAAAGGCTTGTAATATATTGTTGACAGAAGAGCATATTGTTATTAATGAAGTAAAGTTTATTAGAAACTATTATCAATAAGAAACAGTAACCACATGAAAATACATCCGTTTTCATAATGGTTACTGTTTTTGTAACCGTGTGCCTAGTTACAAATTTTTTTTTACAAATTTTTTATCTCACAAAAATCTGGGGTAACTTCAAGAATAATAATAAAAGCAATAATAGAATAGTGAATTTTTTTTTCAAAAAAAATAAGCCTTGAAAAAGGCTTAGAAGAATCGGTCTTCTATATCTGGATGTCTATTACCACCTGTTAAGACCGCACAATATTTTTTATCAGCGTGAAAGACATTTACTATTTCCAATCCATAGGGAACATATCTTTTTTCAATCTCTGCTATTAACATATCTAAGGAAGGTTTAATTACTTTGGTATATTTCATTTGTTTGCCTCCTTTTTCAAATATCCATTGGGTTACAGTCTTCACAATTTGGCGTAACTTCACCATGTAGCCAACGACAATATCTACAGCAGTATCTACTATCCCAGTAATCACAGTCATTTAAAAAGCAATCATTACAAGGACATTGTTCTTCTTCCACTTCTATTTACCGTCCTTTATTAGCTCAGGATTATCATAGATATTTCCGACAACTTCTACATCTTCTGGTGATTCTATGACATTAAAAATGTTATCAGACACACCGTTAGTAGTGCATTTCAGAACATATTGATTATTCCATTCTACAGCGAAAAGAAAAGCTTTAGAGTTGTAGATACTGAGTATATCGCCCTCAAATATTTTCTTGCCTTTTTTGTCAACAAAGCCTGTATATTGTCCGACTGTTTCAGGGTCAACTCTGTGTGCTACAGTTTGAATGATACTCTCATCTTTTTCATAACAGAATATATCTGTACCGCGTTCACATATCCTTGCTCTGCCATCTTCAAAATTTAGCAGTTGACCTGTGATTCATTCTCCGTTATCAAGCCTTTTACCTCTGAATAAGATTTCACGCATTTTTTTCTTCACCGTCCCGTCTGTTCCATGCCGCTATAGCTTCTTTCTGTTCGGAAAAATATTTCATAGTGGAAGCACCACATTCTCGGCACTTTACAAAATAATCATCTTGGTTAATTCTAGACTCTGTGATTACTGCTTGTAGTCTTCCTTCACCGCCGCAGAAGGGACAAGGCTTCATTCTTCCATGCTTATGCTCTTTTACAAGTTGTTGTTTATACTTATCTTTTATGTCACTCCATATTTTTATAGTTTTTTCTTTATTATCTATTGCTTCTCTTTTTGTTTTGAAGCATAAACCTGCCTCCATTAATAATAAATCTTTAGCATCTCCTAAAAAACACTTAGAACAGTAATCACCACAAGGCGCAAGATACCAATAAGTTGAATTATATTCAGGGTTAAGGGGCGGGTTTTTTGCTAAATACTCCTCATTTTCAAAAAAATCCTCTAAATTTTTGATAGAATAAGTAATGCCATTAATAGTTCCTTTTAAAATATAGGCATACTCTTTTTCATTATTTTCATGTTCAAGACCTTTAAAGTATTTCAATAAACATACTAATCTGTCTAATATTTGTTCTTTCATCATTTACTCCTTTGTATATTTTTGGCAATAAGTGTGACCATTCATAAAAACAAAATTACAACAATTACAGTTATAATTATCTTTATAATTGCACTTAGTATCATTGTAATACTTACAATTAACCCACGGACAATATAACACCCTCTGCCATGAGTATTCGTCTCTAATGTGTACTTGTATTACTACATCTGCTAATTTTACTTTTATCATAATCAGTCCTCGTTGAATAATAAAATCGTTGTGGTGAATACTCAGAAGGAGCTTGTGTAATATTGAACTGCCTACACTGCTCACAATTAACTTTTATGCAATGAGGGCAATAGTTAAGATACTTCATTTAATTCACCTAACTCTTTAAGTGTTAGTGATTTTTCCCCTAATGCTTCTCTAACTGCATTATAGTTACGTAAAGCAATATCTATATCATAATAAAACTGTGAAATGATTTCTTCCTCAGTTCCAGAATATAAATATTGGTCAGAATCTCCACAAGTCTCACAGTACAAATCCTCATAAGGTATTTCGTCTTCTGAGGTATAATAACCCCCTAAATGGCTTTCATATAAGTACATTATACTCCTCCTAGCATAAAAACTATCTTGCAAAGTAAAGCGGCGAAAATAATAAGATAAGCAATAAGAGAAGTCACTATAGCCGCTCTGCGAAAACCTGTAGTATAAAGCATCTCTAAGAAAAAATCGGAAAAAGCAATGCCTATTCCAAAATAAATAAACATAATTACAACATAAAATAAAACCATTATTTCCACCACGTTTCTAGTTTAAAATTTGTTTCACCAGTTTCTTTTTCAAAAAGTTTTTTTACAAGTTTTCCTAAATCTTTTTCTGTGCTTGCTTTGAGTGCTTCTGAATTGTGCAAAAATACTTTCATTACAGTTCCTGAGGACAAAACAAAGTCATACATTTGAGAAACTGAAATGGTATGTTCACATTTAGAACAAATTAGAGTAAGGGTGTTAATATACTCTGAACCGTAATCACAAGTAGGACATCCTCCATATCTTTCTTCGTCTGATTCAATATCACGTAAATAACCATCTTTTAATTTCAATAAATATTCCATAATTTTCCTCCTAAAATAAACTTACAATAGCTGTTATTGCTAATAATACAGCACCAATAGATGCACAATACATTGTAGTAAAAAGTAGAGCGAAAGCTATAAGCTTAGTAGCTGTTTTTTGAAACAATTTAAAACCTTTTATAATCAATCACCTCTATTTTTATATTGATTTCTCCACAATTTGCTATGAAATAAAGGTTTATTCGGACCTATATTAACAATAGCTCCAATAATAACCAACGGAAGCATAATTGGGAAAGCAAAAATAAATAAACACAACCAACCTAAACCTGATACAAAATCATCTGCTGAGTTTCTTTTCTGCGTTTGTTTCATAATATCAAATCCTTTCTAAATAAAAATCACCTTTTCTATGCTTTTATTATAACATGAAAAGGTGATTTTGTCAAGGTGTTATCCAACAAGTTTTTATATCTTTTATATCTAAGTCAAGTATAGCTTTTTTATTCATTTGATATGGGTGTAAAGGCTTCCTACTTGGAATAAATTTAGGTTTAAAATCAGTATAACTAACTCTTATTTTTGGATAATTTATACTAATTACTTCTAAAGGCATATCAGGTGTAATTAAAACTGTGTAAGGGACTCTTGCATTAAATAAGACTACTGGGCATTGTGTAGTATCTTTTAAGTATACTGTGTCTCCTACTTTCATAATTATCTCCTTCTACGTTAGCTTTTCTAATTTCTGCAAAAATGGACAATTTAATAAGGGTTCTACAAAACTGAGTTTTTTTGCGTATTCAACTGCTTCATCAGCATTTCTAAAGGTTTTTATAATCTCTTTATCCTTGTTTAATACATGATATTTATAAACAGGATGGTATTGCCCTAAAAACTTTTCCCAATAAAAAACCTGTCTTACTATTGAATATGGAATTGCGTAAGAATCACAATAAACAATCTGAAATTTAAAATTTTCAATTATAAATTGTTCAAGCCATTTTTCAAATATATCTCCTAAAATCATTTCTGGTGGACAATTCTTTTTTAGAAAAATACGTTCTTCTGTCCTACCACATTTAGTACATACTACCTTGATTTTATACTCTTCTAATGTTTCTGTATATTGCATTTTTAAATATTTGCAACAATCATGGTCTAATAATTTACGCATTAAAAAATGATTGCAAGAATAGCAATAACGCCTAAAGTGATTAAAAATCTCCATAAGTTTACGCCATATTTTGCAATAAATCCTTCTCTAAATTCTTTGATATTATCAAGAGTATCTTCAAGGTCTTCTTTTATTTCTTGCAGTTTATCTTTAAATTCTGCTAATTCTTCATCAGTCATTTTTTTAATAACATCTCTAAGCTCTTTATGAGCTTTCTTTACATTTTGAATTTTTGTATCAAGCAATTCTTTATTAGTCATTTTAAATTCCTTTCCAACATACCTCTCTTGCAATTTCACTAAGAGGAATTACTCTATATCCCATTTCCTCTAGGGATACGTTAAAATGTCTGCAAACAGACTCTATTTTAGCTAAATTATGTAAATGCCCATGAACATTAACATCATAGTGATGAAAAATTTTAGGTTCATGGCTAAATATAAAATTTATCCCTTGATATTTTAAAGGGTATTCTTTGCAAATAATATCAAAATATTTTTGATATATTTTTTTGGAGAAAATATCGTGATTTCCTAATGTCAATATTTTCTTCCCTTTTAATTCTTTAAAGATTCTTAAATCTACTATTGACCAAGCAATATCTCCTAAGCAAATAACAGTATCTTCCTCTGCAACTAAATCATTCCAGTTAGTAATGATTTGCAATTCATAATCATCGGGTCTATTGCATAATTTTTTAATTTCTTGATGCCCAAAATGAGTATCAGCTATTACCCAAATCATTATTCTCTCCTTTGATTTTTCCTATGATTTAATATTGCTTTATTCCAACAAGACGTACAATCCTTATCTTCACAGCACTTTGAATTATTTTTCATTCCTAAAACTTTGGGACAAAAGTTTCTAGTAATATAATCAAAATTAAGTGCGGCATAATAAGACATATTATAATATTTTCTTGATTTAATAAATTCATCACAATAATAGTTTTCATTATCTAGATAAGTTCTTTTTATTGTTGTTACCATGTTTTTTACTCCCTTTCTTTTTGATTGTAATACTATTATACCACATTTTTTTCTTTTTGTCAAGTGTTTTTTAAAATTTTTAAAAAAAATATGCTTTAAGAAAGAAAGAAGCAAAGAAAGAAACAATATATAACTACGTTATATATTGTCTCTATATATATATTTAATAATATTATATTATTATATTAATAATAATTATATAGGGTAGCACAAAAATGAAGATTTGTCAATAGATTTTTTAGAGAAATTTGTGAAATCTTTGTGAATTATTTTTAGTTAAATTTTTTTGCAAAAAAGTGTTGACAAACGCTAAAAATTATGGTATAATGTTAATACATTTTGAAATGGGGTGTAAAAATGAAAGAAGAAGACATTGTAGATTTACCATTATATGATTTATTTAAATTTCTTGCGGCAAAAAATGCAGGAGAGGTTTTAATAATTAGAGGTATTTTTACAAAAGCACAAGATGCTATGTTATCTAGTGCCGATAAATTTTTAAAGAAACTTTCCGAGGAAAGCGAAAAAGAGAATTATGAAGTTAACTTATCAATGGCTATTCAATGCTATGCACAGGCATTGTTTATAGGCGAAAAAATAGAATTGTGTGATAAGGTAAGTTACGATTTAACACCAGAGTGCTTTAAAGGTGTTGACAATTAATTAAAAGTGTGGTATAATGTAATAAAAATTGCAAAGTTGGTGGTAGAATGAACAAAGAATTAGCTTTAGAACAAATTGATGCTTGTATCTTAATGCTTGAACAGATTAAGTCATCTATAACAGGCGAGGGCGGGGACACACCCAAGCAGTTTTGGATTGACTCTGATGGAGTTAAGCATTTTGAAAAAGACCCTTACATACTTGATGGAGATGTTTTTTGCTGTGGCGAGCGTTGTAGGGTAGATAACGATAAATATATCTGTCAAGTATGCGGGTCAAAATATAGATGTAAATAGAGGTGGTTTTATCAAGAAGCTAATAAGTGTTTTAGCAACACTACTTCTGATGCTCTTTTTGGTTCTGCCAACAGACAAATCAAATTCAACACCAAGAGTTGATGCTTCGGAAATAAAAGTAGAATATGAACTTAAACCGCCAAAAATTATTTCTTATGATATGGTAGCAACAGCTTACACAGCGGCAGAAGATGAATGTGGAAGACCTTCTTGGCACCCAGATTACGGCAGAACTGCTTCTGGTGAATTCGTAAGAGAGGGAATTATAGCCGCAGATACAAGCGTGTTGCCCATGCACAGCAGAGTTTATATTATTGCTGGTGAATACAGTGGTTACTACGAGGTTAAAGATACTGGTGGAGCTATTGTAGGCAATAGAATAGATATTTATTTTCCAACAAAAGCGCAGGCATATAAATTCGGCAGAAGAAATGTTACTGTGCAGTTGATAAAGGAGCAGTAAATGCAGAGATTTGAAAGAATTTACAAAGATGCAAAATTGCCGACAAGAAAGACGGCAAGAAGTGCTGGTTATGATATGTACTGTTATAGGGATACAGAAATTCCTCCTGTTTATTCTTTAAAAGATGGACAAGTAAGAATTTCTCTTACGCCTACTTTAGTGTCATTGGGAGTAAAAGCAAGGCTTGAATCAGATAAATTTTTACTTATGGCACCAAGAAGTTCTTTGTGCAAAAGAAACCTCGCATTAGGCAACACAGTAGGTGTTATAGATGCTGATTATTTTGGCAATAAAACAAATGATGGAGAGATTTTTGCGGCAGTCATAAATTTTGGAGATGAGCCTGTAGTATTAAAAGCAGGTGAAAGAATTGTTCAAGGAATTATTTCATCATATGATAAAGTAGATTATGATGATACAACAGATGAACGTGCTGGTGGTTTTGGTTCTACAGGAAATTAAAAATAATACTTGACAAAAGGAAAAAAGTGTGGTATAATATATACATAATAAAAAACAAAGGAGAATTCGAATGGATAAGATTAAGTATGTAGTAAACAAAGAAAAAGGAACAGTAACTGCTATTGCAACCAATTGTCGTGGAGATGTTGTACGTAAAGCTGATAGACTTGCAAAAGGTGCAGGTGCTTGGTATACTTTTAATGCTTCTGTAATTCCTGATACATTGAGTGCAACAACAAGAGTTCATGGAGCAGATGTGTTTGATGAAGAAAAAGGCAAAGCATTGGCTCGAAAAAAACTGCTTTTAAAATATCATAAAGAAAGCTTGAAATCATTGCATTCTTGCTTGCAGGCTCATGCAAGACTTATGTTATCTCTTGATACACTTTACAGTAAAGAATGCGAGAAGGTAGCAAGCTATAAACAAGAATGGGAAACTCTTAAAAAAGGGTGACTATAGATTAGGTTATTGCTTATCCTATGCTCCATAGACGTAGCTAGAGCAGAAAGCGAAAGGGCGAATTAACCAGCGATAAAGGTTACTACGAGATGAAGGTTATGCACTGACCTTATTCGATACCCTCCCGCCATCAGGGTGTTGATTTACAGTGCTTGAATCACTAAACAAAAAAACAGATGTGACCGCTACAGCTTACCAGGCTGGCGGTCTATGGAGGATTAGCCTAATGGTAAGGCATCAGTCTTGAAAACTGACGTGCGATTAAAGTCGTTTGTGGGTTCGAGTCCCATGTCCTCCTCCACATGAGTCAGTGTATTCTTGGGGTAAGGAAACGGTCTGCAAAACCGTTAAAATTCACGGTTCAACTCCGTGCTGACTCTCCAATAAAAAAAATAATGCTTGACAAACACGCAAAAATGTGATATAATATAGATATAGTGCGGTAATAGTTTAAGGGTAAAACTTTAGCCTTCCAAGCTAATGTTACGAGTTCGATTCTCGTTTACCGCTCCAATGGGCTGTTAGTTTAACGGTAGAACAGTGGTCTCCAAAACCATTAATGGGGGTTCGATTCCTTCACGGCTCGCCATACTTAGGTAGTTCAATGGTAGAATCCCGCTCTGTTAAAGCGGTAGTTGTTGGTTCGAGTCCAACCCTAAGTGCCAATGGAGGGTTAAGTCAACGGTAGACTAGGCAACTTATAATTGCTTAATATTGGTTCGATTCCAGTACCCTCAACCAATCTTTGTGTGGCGCAGTTTGGTAGCGCATTCGCTTTGGGAGCGAAGGGTCGCAGGTTCAAATCCTGCCACAAAGACCAAAGACTATAAAAGGATAGGGCACTCCCTAGCGCAAAGTGGAGGATGCGGATTTCCGCTGTCGTAATGGCATCGTCTAAAAAAATCCTTTTAATTTGCCAGAGTAAAGCTAGCAAATGCTCTGGCATTAGATTAGATTGCGGGTGGGAGGCAAGGTGTTCTCGCAAGCCTCATAAGCTTGTTTAAGGTGGGTTCGATTCCCATACCCGCTCCCAAATAAAAAGTTTTAGCTTGGGCGTAAGCTCTGGGGCTACCGTAGATGGGGACATTTCCCTGTCACTTAATGTGAATATAGCTTAGTTGGTAAAGCACTTGACTTTTAATCAAGATAGCGGAGGTTCGATTCCTCCTATTCACACCAATTAATAATGCAGGGGGTGCATAGTTGGCGATTGCACCAGACTGTAAAGGAGTATAAAAAATGCTTTGCGAAAACTGTAATAAAGAGCATAATGGAAGTTATGGTTCTGGAAGATTTTGTTCTAAAGAATGTGCTAAGTCTTTTTCTACCAAAAATAAAAGAAAACTAATAAACGAAAAGGTTAGTAACAGTTTAAAAGGACGCATTGTTTCGGATTTAACTAGGAGAAAAATATCAGATGCTGGAAAAGGGAGAAGACATACAGAAGAGACTAAGAAGAAAATACAAAAAAGCAAATTAGAATTTTATAAAGAAGAAGAAAACATTCTTAAAATATCTATAGCGCATCTTGTCCAAAAAGGCAAGAATATAAATTCTATCTTAGATGTTAGTCCTAGAACAGTGACTAAAATTTTAAAAAGGTTAAAAATTGGTTGCTCGTTGTGTGGTTGGGATAAAGCCACTTGCGACATTCACCATATTAAAGGCAGAAAAATAGTTAATCCTAATGCTCATAGTAATTTAACTTACATTTGTCCAAACTGTCATAGATTAGTACATGCGGGTTTAGTGGATTCAAAAGAGTTAGTGACACTTGAACAACATATAGGAGATAGGTGGAAAGAATACTATTTTAGAAAAGAGACACCGTAGGTTCGATTCCTACTCCCTGCACCATATTTCCCATTAGCTCAATGGACAGAGCAAAGGTCTTTAAAGATAGGAGCGTTCATGTGGAACATTAAGAAAATTGTAAGTAAAGGTGATTATTTATATGCTTTAGTTCCTGAACATCCAAAAGCAACTAAGAATGGTTACGTTCTTTTACATAGGATTGTTATGGAAAATCATCTTGGTCGGTTACTTAATGCGAATGAAGTTGTACATCATAAAAATTTGAATAAGAAAGATAACAACATCAAAAATTTAGAAATTTTGTCTATAAGAGAGCATGCTAAAAAACATGGATTAAAACTAAAGAAACACATGGTTTTGTTAAAATGTCCTTGTTGCAAGAAAGTGTTCTCGCTAGCTCGAAATAAATCTTTTTTAGTAAAGAAGACAAAATATAATTGTAACTGTTGTAGTTGTTCTTGTAGAGGTAAATTAACAAAAATGATACAGCTTCAAGGAGTAACACTTGAACTGGAAGATGCTATATCGGAGAATCTCTTAACGGAATATTTGCTAAACAAAGCCGAAGACAACTCCGAGGAAACCTTCTTACAAGGGGTTCTGTAGAGACTATACGCATCTTACCTGAAATGGTAAAGAAATAGTCCAGACTACAACACATATGTGGCTATAGAAATATAGAGTAGTAAGCTAAACCTTGTGTGCAGGTTCGATTCCTGCATGGGAAACCAAATAGATTATAATAGCTTGGGGTTAAAATAAAATAGTGAGTCTAGATAACCATTAGTGACTTAGGGCGCATTAAGTTGGGTCAGCAACAGAAAAATCTGACACATTGGTCTGCTAGGGACTTTAAAAAACTCACGCCTTTTGTTCATAGAGACAGAAGTTAGCCATTGATAGTATATATTTAACTGTATAAGTATATGCCGAGGCTTTATCAGTTCGCACTGAGCTAATTTACAGCTAGGTATAGAGCCGAAGAAGAAAGTGCCAACCAAGCCATTTTATATACTAGGACTAAAGGGTAGAACGGTCAGCTACCGCCACAGAGAAGCTCTGGTAGGAGATGCTGGGTTGACAGCCAGCTTAGTTCTTATTTGCCAGATAGTGTAATGGTAACACAGCAGACCTTGACTCTGTTAAGTGTAGGTTCGAGTCCTACTCTGGCATCCATATTGAAGCATAATACAAGGGTTAGTATGCTGTGCTGATAACGCAGAAATGATGGTTCAACTCCATCTGCTTCAACCATGTCCTATTACCCCAATCGGCAGAGGGAACGGACTTAAAATCCGTATAGTCTCAGTTCGAATCTGAGATAGGACACCAAAATGGCGTATTAGTCTAATGGCTAGGACACAACACTTTCAATGTTGGGATGGCGAGTTCAATTCTCCCATACGTCACCATACATGCCTTTAGCTTAGTTGGTTAAAGTGGCTGGTTGAAGCCCAGCAGAGTCCGTTCGATTCGGAGAGGCATACCATGCTAGTGTAGCTCAATAGGTAGAGCAACGGCTTTGTAAGCCGTAGGTTGCGGGTTCAATTCCTGCCGCTAGCTCCATTTTAAAAATTGAATAGTTAGGGAAAGCCCTAGCTATTTTTGTTTATATGCAATAAACTTTATAAAAAACACTGTTATAACTGTAAAAAACAAAATAATTTATTTGCAAAGGAAGTGTTTGTTATAAGGAGTGTTCAAAGTGATTACTAAGGTGAAAAAGCGGGATGGAAGAATTGTAGATTATGATTCTTCTAAAATTGTTAATGCGATTCTAAAAGCTTTTAAAAGTTTAGGAATGTTAGAAGGAAAAGAAGTAAGGTTAGCAAACAAGATAGAAACGAAGATTAAAGAGACAGCAGAAAGTATTCCAGAAGTTGAATTTATTCAAGATATGATTGAAAAAGAGTTAATGGCATCAAATTTTAAAAATGTAGCGAAAGAGTTTATTTTATATAGGGAAAAAAGAAATAGAGAGCGGGAAAGAGATTCTGCGTTAAGAAAAGAAATATTAAGTAAAATAGAATGTACAAATGTGATGAATCAAAATGCAAATGTAGATGAAGAAAGTTTTGGTGGCAGAAAATTTGAAAGTGCCGCAGTAATACATAAAGATATTGCGTTAAATGATTTAATGTCAAGTGAGGTAGCGAAAGCACATAAAGAGGCAAGAATTTATATTCACGATTTAGATAGTTATAGTGTTGGGATGAGCAACTGCTTGTTTTCGGATTTAGTACCGCTATTGACAAATGGTTTTATTACAAGAAATGGTGATGTAAGAGGGGCAGGAAGCTTTAGCACTGCTTGCCAATTAGTAGCTGTAATATTTCAGGCTCAAAGCCAATGTCAGTTTGGTGGAATAGCTTCTGCACATATAGATAGAGATTTAGCACCATTTGTAAAAAAGAGTTTTGTAAAACATTTCAAAAATGGTATGAAATATGTAGAGCAAAAAGAAATAGATAAAGAATTGGAATATTTTTTAGGCTTTTTAAAAAACAATGAAGAGAATATACATATAGATAATGATGTCTTTAAGAAATATGAAAAGGCATATGAATACGCAAATGCTATGTTAGAGCTTGAAGGAAAACAGAGTACAGAAGCAATGTATCATAATTTAAACACCTTAGAGAGTCGCCCAGGTAGCCAATTACCTTTTACCTCAATTAATTATGGTTTAGATATAACACCAGAAGGAAGATTAGTAACAAAATGGTTATTAAATGCTTCTATTGAGGGAATAGGCAAAAATCATTTAACTCCGATTTTCCCAATAAGTATTTTTCAATACAAAAAAGGGGTTAATGATAGAGAGGGAACTCCTAATTATGATTTAAAAAAATTAGCCATAAAGAGTTTAAGTAAAAGGATATATCCAAACATTGTAAATTGTGATTGGAGTAAAAATCCTGCTTCAAACATTGATGAAGAAATGGCTACAATGGGTAAGTGGAACTTAGCCCATTTAAAACCCTTTGAACGCCGTCAGGCGGTGTGACCAGTAGGTTGCTAACGGTTAGGACTCTTTGAGTTGAGACCGTGCTAAGGTTCATATATTACGTAAATCTGGTGATAAGATGTGGGTTTATAAAATAACTAATATTCAAAATGGAAAAGTTTATATTGGGCAGACAATAAGACCTGTGCAGGATAGGTTTCATAGACATATTACTGATAGTTTAAGTGGAAAACTTGATACTAAATTTGCAAGAGCCATTAGAAAATATGGAAAAAATTTGTTTTGTTATGAAATTATTGATACTGCGAAAACACAAGAGGAGCTAACAGAAAAAGAGATTTTTTGGATAAATTTTTTCAGCAGTGTTGCTTTGGGTTATAATGAAGTTGATGTTGCGTCTAAATGTGGGGGAAATACTTATAAAAATAAGAATTCTAAAGAATTAGAAGTTATAAAAGAGAAAATAAGAAAAACTAAGTTAGGTGCTAAAAATCCAAATGCTCGTAAAGTGAAAAAAATAAATCTTCAAACAGGCGAAGAAGAAATTTTTGATACTTTAATTTCTTGTGCTAAGTCTTGTGGAATAAGAGGCGGCAAAACTTCCATTATGAAGATTTTAAAAGGAAAAACAAAAGTTCCTTATAAAAAAATTTTTACATTTGAATATTGTGATGAACAAAGTGTATCGACTAGCCGTGATGAGTGTAGCGGCGTAGGGACGGAGATAGACACCGTATCCGAAGCGGAGGGCTGTTTTTAAAAAAACAGATAATATAGTCAGTACCACTAGCGATAGTGGAGAATACGTGTAGAACCCTGATAGGTAAAGATAGGCATGGAATGGGGTATAAAAAAGATGGTAGAGGTAATGCTTGCCCTGTAACTATTAATTTACCTAGAATTGGAATAAAACATGGCATTTGCTTAGGCAAACCATTAGATTTAGAAGGATTTTGGAAAGAGCTTGATGAAGTATTAGATTTAACAGAAAAGAGCTTAATAGAGAGATTCTTTTATATGTGTAAGCAGAGTGTAAAAGCCGCTCCGTTTATGTATAACAATAATATTGTTGCTGATGCAAAATTGGCAAGAGAAAAAGGCATTTATGAAACATTAAAGCATTTTACATTAGGATTTGGATATATTGGTATTGCTGAAATGTGTCAAGCACTGTTTGGTGCAGACCATTATGAGTCTAAAGAGAGTTTGGATTTTGCTTTGAAAGTTGTTGAGCATATTTATCAAAGAACGGTTGAAGCAAGTGAAAAGCATAATTTGAATTTCTCTTGTTATGCTACTCCTGCTGAAACATTGGCATATAAATATGCTTTGGCTTTAAAGAAAGAGTTTGGAGTAATACCTAATGTTACAGATAGGGAATATATAACTAATTCACATCATGTTCCAGTTTGGCAACAAGCATCTATTTTTGAAAAATTAGATATTGAAGCTAAATTCTGTAAATACCCCACGGCAGGCTGTATTACTTATATTGAGTTTGAAGCAGATGCAATGAAAAATGAACAAGCGGTAGAGGATATTATGGATTACGCAATGTCTATAGATGTTCCCTATTTAGCTTATAATTTTCCTATTGATGTTTGCCATGATTGCGGATTACAGAGTGATATCCCAAGTGTTTGCCCGAATTGCGGAAGCAATAATATTTTACGTTTAAGAAGGGTTACAGGTTATTGAATAGCCGTATTTACAAGAAATTGTAAATATAATTATTGGGCAAAATCGGTGAACCCTAAAATTTTTACTTGACAATACTTAAGAAATGTGATAAGTTTAAAAAAATTAAGGGAATACCGAGGTAAGTTATTAGATAGCGAAAGGCTGATAGCTACTGTAGAGCGTAGCAGGTGAATAAATATAATCCTGCCAAGAGTGTCCGATACCCTAACAAGTAAAGTTGAGGGTAAAAATGTACGCCGAACTTATGGGAAACCGTAAGAAGTTAGGATAAAAAGCCTAGCGATAACATAATTGTATTTAACCGTTGACTACCGAAATTTTAATAAAGGCAAACAAAAAGAGTGTGAAGATAGGGTCAAGCATACTAAATACACAAAATTAAGATATGATGCTTATGATGATTTAAAAACTAAACAAACAAAATAATTATTAGGTGGTATTAAAATGTCAAAAAAAGTTATTTTAATAAGTGGGAAAGCCAGAAGCGGAAAAGATACTTTAGCAAGGGTATTAAAGGATTATTTAAAAGAACAGGGCAAAGATGTATTAATTACTCATTATGCTGATAGCTTGAAGTATATTTGCGAAACAGTTTTTAAATGGGATGGTAAAAAAGATGAAAAAGGTCGGCAATTATTAATAGATATTGGTGAATCTGTAAGAAAATATAATCAAAATTATTGGGTAGATTGCTTAAAGTCTGCAATAAAAGGAGTAGAGAGAGATAGTCCAAGTCTTTCTTCTAATTCTGTTTATATTGTTGCTGATTGTCGTTACGAAAATGAAATAATGGAAATGAAAGAATTTTCTCCTTTGGTTATCAGGGTGGAGAGAGAGCATCAATTATTTAGAAATGGACTCACTTTACAGCAATCTTTAAGTAAGAGCGAGACAGAATTAGATAGTTTTTCATCTTTTGATATAACTGTTCATAATGATTTCAAAACTGTAGAAGAGTATAAAAAGTATGTTCAAGAAGTTCTTGCAAAAGAGGTGTTGAAATGGTTGACGTAACTCCTCAGACTTGTAAAGTGGGGACATTTAAGGAATTAGAAAGTGCAGAAGGGTTTTATATTGCACAGGAGAAGTTAGATGGGCATAGAGCATGTATGCATATAGGAACAGAGTTTAATAGGATAATGTTACGTGGCTTTTCTAAAAAGACAGGGCAGAGAGATGAAGCAACAGATAAGTTACCGCATTTAAGAGATTGTGATTTACATACTTTAGCAGGAACAGTTTTAGATGGTGAATTAGTTTATGGAAATGATTCTCACTTTTTTGAAGTACAGAGAGTTATAGGAGCAACACCTGAAAATGCTATAGCATTTCAAGAAGAAAATGGTTATTTAACTTATAAAGTATTTGACATTATTTATTATAATGGTAAAGATATAAAAGATTTACCTCTTATTGAGCGGTTAAAAATTTTAGATAATATTAGATATATGTTTAGTGATTATATTAAAATGGTGCCAAGTTATTTTATAGAGAATTGTAAAACACAGGGGGCTATTTTTGAATTAACTCAAGATATTAGAAAACCTACTAAATCTTTTGCAGACCTTTTAACGTTTTTTTGGTCTTGTGGTAAAGAGGGATTAATATTGAAAGATATTTTTGCGCCTTATGTAGAAAAAAGGAGCGGTAATTTTTTGAAGTATAAGAGTATAAAAACAGCAGATTTAGTTATTATGGGGTTTGAACCGCCATCAAGTCTTTACAGTGGTAAATTAAGTGATGAAGAATTACTATTAAAGTGGAAATATTGGGAAACAACTAGTTTTGGAACGAGAGTTCCAGTAACAAAATCGTATTATAATAAGTGGGTAGGTGGAGTAACCTGTGGAGCTTATAAAGATGGTAAGTTAGTTTATGTTTGTACTGCAAGTAATTTATCAGATGAATTAAAGGCAGAAATAAAAGAGAATGGAAAAGATTCATACGTAGGTAAAGTTGTGGAAATACAGTATCAGAATTCTTTGATAAGCAAAGATGGTAGAGTAGTTACTTTAATTAACCCAAGATTCATTAGATTTAGAGAAGATAAACCCGCCAAAGAATGTTTGCAAGGAGATATAACTTGAAGCGTAAAGAAGATATAATATTTGAGGATTTACGAAAACATATCGTAACCTTTAGAACAGATGAAGAAGTGGCTTATTTTACAAATCTTTCTGATATTCATTGGGGATTATGTAACAGAGAGTTGTTTATAGAAACATTTAATTATCTGATGTCAATTCCTAATATGTATGTTGGTATAGGTGGAGATGCGGGTAATGGTGCAACAAAGCTTTCTAAATCTGATGTAACAGAAGAATGGTCAATAGGAGATAGACAGGTATATGAATTAGCGGAAATAATGAAGCCATATGCTGATAGGATTTTATACATTATAGACGGTAATCATTGGGCGGGAAGAAGAAAGCATGATTCATATTTTACTCCTGAGCTTATGTTAGCAACATTGATAGGCAAGCCAGAAATTTATATGGCAGAATTTTGTTTTCTTTATTTTAATGTTGGCAGTAATTGTTACATTCATTTTGTTCAACATCAAGCACCAAAACGAGATGGTGTTTGGGATTGGATAAACGCTACTGTTATATGGCGAGAACATCATCATCAGCGGTATAAAAAAGAGCGAGTAGTAATAGAGCACAATAAGTTCACAAAAGAGCCTAGACCAGAGATTACATATGAGGTTTGGGGGGGAACTTTCCAAGTATATCCATCATATGCTAAAACAAAAGGATATAGAGTTGGGATTCCTGGCTGTTATGTTGCAGAGATGCGTGGAGAGCGGAAAAAGAAAATATTTTTATGGACAGATGATGAATTTATTCATTTAATGTCAAAAAAAGAATAAAAAATTAAAATATTTTTAAAAAATCTATTGACAAATCTATAAATTTATGGTATAATAAGAACACAATGAAAAGAGTGATGAAATAGTATGAAACGCATTTCAAAGCGTGAATATGATAAGTTACAGCAAAAAGAACGTGAAACAGGCAAACGATTAACTTTTAGAAGCAAAAATGGATATTGGATTATAGGGAGACATTAACCTATATATTATAATAAACCTAGTATTCTTTACTAGGTTTATTTATTTTTAGATAGAGGTATTTATGGCACAAGATATGTTTTCGACTACAGAATTAGTTAATAAAATTTTTGATTTTTGCTATCTTTTGTCAGGCAAAGAAATGTTTTCGTATCAAGCACATTTCAGCAAGAGAATTATAAGAGCAGTAATAGAAAATGATTCTGAGACTTTAACAGCTTTAATGTCTCGTCAGAGTGGAAAGAGCTTTACAGTTAGTAATACTGTTTCAGGCTTAATTATTTTTCTTCCAATATTGGCAAATATGCCAATGTTCTCTGATGATAAAAGATTTAGATTATTTAAAGATGGTGTAATGGTAGGAATCTTTGCTCCAACAAAAGCGCAATCACAGATTATATTTGAAAACATAAAAGATTGTGTTTCTTGTTCTTCTGCATTAGAAGTATTAACAAATCCTGATTTTAATGTAAGGTTCGGAACATTTAATGGTGAAAAGATAACATTAGAGTTTAACAACTTAAATATAAAATCTACCGTTACTTGCAAAAGTGCAAGTGAGGGTTCAAATATAGAAGGTGGTTCATACCATATTTTAATATGTGATGAAGCACAGGATATTAGTAATTTTAAATTTAAAAAGTCTATTTTCCCAACAGTTTCATTTTATAATGGAACAAAGATTTTAATTGGAACACCTAATATTAGCAAGAACTTTTTTTATGACACTATTCAGTTAAATAAAAAACGCTGGGAAAATGAGGAAATAAGATTAAAAAGCCATTTTGAATTTGATTGTGATGTGGTAGTAAAAGCTAATCCACATTATGCTAAGACTTTAGAATCAGCTAAAATGATTTTAGGGGAAAATAGCGAAGAATATCAAATGAGTTATAAATTAAAATGGATGTTCCAATATGGAATGTTTATAGATGCCAATAAGTTCATTGAAGAACCTATAGCAATGAAAGATAAAGATAGAGAATATATATGTTATGATACTCAGTGCATAGTAGGAATTGATATAGGTAAGTCACAGGACAGCACAGTAGTAACAGTGGGACTTCCAGATTATACAAATCCTATAATAGTAGAGCAAGCAACAGAAGCAGGAGTTCCTGACTATGTTTTATATGATGTGAGAATTTTAGACTGGTTAGAAATAGTTGGAGACAATTATGAAGAGCAGTATTATAAGATAATGGATTTCTTGAAGAATTTTACAGTTAAAGGTATTGTAGTAGATGGAACAGGAGTAGGTGCGCCAGTTGTTGATAGACTTGCGGCTAATTTAAAATGTCCTGTTGTGCCTTTTGTGTTTACAGTTCCTTCAAAATCTGCATTAATGAAATATTTTGATGCTTACTTAAAAGCTAATTGCTTCCATTATCCAGCTTCTCCTAAAACTGCCGAAACAGTAGAATTTAAAAAATTTCAAGAGCAGTTTTTGGAATTGCAAAAAGAGTACCAAAATAATCATTTGGTAGTGCGACATCCAAAAGAAAGAAATAAGCACGATGATTACCCTTTTAGTGCTGCATTAATGGTGTGGGGATTAAAAACGGAAATGGGAGCACCAGAATTAGTTACAGAAAATGAGTTCTTTAAAACAAATTCTAGTAGCTATCATTTCACAAATAGATTAAATCAAAGATTAAGAAGAAGGTGGTGATAGTTTGGATTTGGTATCAGGTTATCGTTCACTTTTAACAAAAATGGTAGAACCATTTGTTAGACTGAATGATAAAACTTCTTATTTAGGAGAAGCAGACCTTGCAAGGCTTGCTGAATATGAGAAGTTTTGGAATTTCTTTTTAGGGTATCATTTTGATTATATCGCCACTAGCGAAGATTCACCACAAACCACTCAAAATTGGTGCAGACGTTTTGTAAATAAATATGTTAGCACTGAATTTAATGGTGGTTTTACTTTTAAATTTGATAAAGAGTTTGAAAAAGATATACAAAGTTTTGTAAACGGAATATGGGATGACAATAATGGCTCGGAGCTAATGATGAATGTTGGGCAGTGCAAATCTGTTACAGGAGATGCTTATATTCATGTTCATTATGAAAGTCCTAGCGAAATTAACGACCCTTTTGGAATGTATCCTAAAGGAAGAATACGTTTATTTAGTATCCCTTCAAGTATTGTTTTTCCCAAATATAAAGATGGGTATAATGGTTCTCCCGATGCTTTAGAGTCGGTGTCTATTATTTATAATGTTGAGAGAGAACCAGCTTTATTTACTGGTAAAAAAACAATTACAATTAAATATATTTATACTAAAGACGAGGTAAGGAAACAAGAAGATGGAAAAGATGATGTGGTTATTCCTAACCCATATGGGATTATTCCAATCGTACATTTTAGAAATTTACCCTTGTCTGGCTCTAATTTTGGTTTATCTGACTTAGAAGATATTATACCATTAAACTTAGAGTTAAACGCTAAATGTTCTGATGTTTCTGAAATATTAACTTATCATGCCGCACCAACAACAATTATTACTGGTGCAAGAATAGCTAATCTTGAAAGAGGCGCAAATAACGTTTGGGGTGGATTGCCTAAAGATGCTAAAGTGTTCAATTTGGAACTGCAAGGAGATTTAGGTGCAAGCATAAGTTATATTGGTAACACTAAAACTAATATGTTTGAGATTGCTAATATGCCTAAATTAGCTATAGGTGGAGAAGCACCGCCTGCAAATTTAAGTGGAACAGCTTTTCAAATAGCTTTTATGCCTTTAATGGATTTAATAAAGACAAAACAAGTAATGACAGGAGCTTCTGTTCAACTTGTGAATAAAATCATTCTATTAATTGGTTTAAAAGAAAAGATGATTTCTGTAAAAGAGTCAGATAGGTTTAAATTATTTACTCATAGAGTTGTTTTTGGAGATATTTTGCCCCGAGATATGGTTCAAGAATTGAGTCAAATTCAGCAAGAAATGAAAGCTGGATTAGAGAGCAGAGAAAATGCTTTAGAAAGACTTAAAAAGGATTCTCCACAAGCATTACTTAAAGAGATAGATAAAGATAGTAAAGAAAATCCTTTATATTATGGAATTGCTCCTGTAAGTATGCCAGCAGGAAATAGATTAGTAAATCCTGCCGATGGTTCAGTAATGTTAGAACCAGAAGTGGAAGAAGTACCCACAGAGAGTAATGCTAATTCACAGATAGATTTTAAAAATAAGGTTGGAACTAATAGAGAGGGCGAAGATAAAAAACCCTTTACTGGATTAGAGAAAACCTAACCTTCAAAAAAGGTATAACATAGATACTTTATAAAAGAAGGAGGTGGTAGAGTGTCAGCAGAGAAATATATGAAGCCGTCAAACGCTAATACAAATGTTACTCCTGCGGTAAAATTACAGGTTGATAAAAGACCTGCTAATAGGATGCCTACCAATGGTACAAAGGTTTCAATGAAACCACAAGGCAAATAATTATTATTTATTAGGGGGAAGAATTAATGCCAGAAGGAACAGAGGAAAAACAGGTTACTGGTCAAGAACCTACACCAGTACAGAATCAACAAACACAAGTAGATATAGATGCGTTACTGTCCAAAGCAAGGGAACAGGAAAAAGCAAAACTGTACCCTGAAATTGAGAGATTAAAAGGTGAGCTGAAAGTTAAGAGTGAAAAGCTTAATGCTGAGATTTTAAAATCCAATGGACTTGAAGATATTGTAGCAGAAAGAGATAAAGAGATAACACGGCTTAAAGACTTGATTGAAAAAGCGAAACAGGAGGGGCAATCTTTGGGTAAGGAAGAATTAGAAGCTCTTACAAAAGAGCGGGACGAATTAAAAGCAGAGGTAGAAAAAGCTAGAGCGGAATTTGAGGCTTACAAACAATCACAAGAAGTAGAAGCATATAAAGCTTCTAAATTAAGTGATATTGATGAAGATTTCAAAGACTTAGTAACAGGTTCTACTAAGGAAGAAATTGATAGCACATATGCAAAAGCAAAAGCTTTGCAAGATAAAGTTAAAGAGAAATATAAACCAAATCTGGGATTACCGACACCAGATATGAATAATATCTTTGAATCAAAAAATAAAGATGCTTTAGCATCTGTCAGAGACATGGATAATCAAACTTACGAAGCTTTGCGAAAAGTAATGTTTGGAGATTCAGGAAATCGTAAATTTTAATAGGAGTGATTTTTTAAATGGCTGAAAACCAAACACCAAAATTCCCAACAGCGAATGATATTAATACAATTATTCGTGAGGGTGGTACTGAATTAGCCGCAGGTAATGCGATTCGTTTAATCAATGAATTGAAACCTGTGTATTCCAGAGAGTTAGAATATCAAGCTGAACCAGTTATGAGATTCTATCAGTTTGCGGCTGTAAAAACTGAGTTAATGACTCAACCTGGCAATACCATAAAAATGTTGACTTATAAAAACTTAGAGTTACCGCCAGAATTGCTGGAAGGTGAGAGAATTAAATCTCAAACTTTAAGTTCCACAATGAAAGAAATCGTTGTTACAGAGCATGGCACTGCAACAGCAATTACTTCATTATCTTTACAGTTCTCCTTTGTTGACCAAATGGCTAACAGCTTAAAATTGCTGGGCAGAAATATTGGTCACGCAATCGAATGTGAATTGAGAGATACTGCTTGCACAGGTGATGTAGGCACTTCTAAAATTTTTGGACGTAAAAAAGATGCGGCTAAAATTTCTGCAAGAGGTGATATTGCCACAGGTGCAAATGAATTATCAGTAGCAACTATTAAAGATGCTGTTGAAATTCTGTCAACTAACAATGCACCGAAAATTGGTGGCAATTATTACATTTGCTTCGTACATCCTTATTGTGGGGACTTGGCGGCGTAAGTCGTCTTGAAAAATAACGTGAAAACATGGAAGCCTAAGTCAGAGTTGTTCACTGATAAGGTAATCATGTGAGAAGGCAGGATACATTAATGAATAGCTTACAGCAAGAAATTTTAATAGGAAAATTGTTGGGAGATGGAAGCATCTCTAAAGTATCAGAAAAAACAGCAAGATTTAATATAGGTCAGTCTATAAAACAAGAAGATTATGTCAATCACCTTTATGGCATATTTAAAGATATGTGTGGTACTCCACCGAGAAAACAGAAAAGTGGAGAATATACTACAGTTTATTTTAACTCATTGTCTTCTTTTGAATTAATGGACATTTATAAGCTATTTGTAAATGACGGTATAAAAGGAGTTCCTCAAAATATTGAAGAATTACTGACAGTAAGAGGGTTAGCTTATTGGTTTATGGATGATGGGACAAGTTCCTATGTTTCCATAACAAAAAGATTAAAAACCAGAAATGCTTTTGCAATGTTTTGTACTGATGCGTTTAACGATAAAGATATAGATTTATTGAGAAATGCTTTGTTCAAAAACTTCGGAATCAAAAGTAGTGTGGCTAGTCCAAAATCAAGAAAAGGAAAAAGAATTTATATTGGAACAGATGAGACCCAGAAACTCTTTGATTTAATTGAGCCTTTTATAATCGACAGTATGTCATATAAAATAAAAAGACCTTACATACTGTAAAATATCTGTGCCCTTGCAACGACTATGGACGTTACTTCCTTGAAAAGAGGAAGATGAGATAGTCTGGACTTATAGGAAACTATAAGAGGGGATTCCGTTAGGGAGTTGTACGCCCTACATTGAAGTGTTTCCCCCGCCAAGAAATTGGTCATAAAAGTAACAGATAGCATCAATCAAGAACATTGCGGGATGACCCAGCTTGGATAAATGCAAGTAATTATGGTGCACCTGAACAGTTGTTCAGCGGTGAAATTGGTAGAATAGATGACGTGAGGTTGACTGCATAAAGTTCACAACTTTTCGATGAGCCTTGTCCATAAGTAATTATGGTTAGCGTCCTTAAATAATAAAAGTTGCCGAAATCGGAAAACCCTAAGTAAATACACTTGACAAGATATAAATTTTATGTTATAATATAAGCGGAGAAAATTTATATAAGAAACGGTGGTTTATATGGCAATTCCGAGAGAAGGTAGGAAGTATAAGAAAGAGATTCTTGAAAAACAATTAGCTACAATGACTCAAAAAGAGGTAGCTAAACTATACAACACTACACAGCAATATATTGCTGTAAAAGCGAAACAATTTGGCATTGACACTGATTATAGTAGAATCACAAATAGTGTGGGGTTTACACAAGATATGAAAGATTTAGTATTTGGAAGTCTTTTAGGAGATTTACATGCCCAAAAAATAGAAGGTGTAAACAGATATGCTTATATAAGAGCAGAACAAGGAATGAAGCAAAAAGATTATTTATATTTTAAATATAATATATTAAAACCAATTTGCAAGTCTGTTCCTAAAAAGTATAATAATCGTAGTTATTACTTTCAATCTAAGGGACATAAAGAACTCAATAGGTATTATGAAATGTTCTATGGAACAGGTAAGAAAACAATACCAAAAGAGTTTGAAGAAGAGATTACAAATGAAGCTCTACTGTATTGGATTTTAGATGATGGAACTAAATCAGGAACTTCTTTTGAGATAACTGTTGATGGTTATTCAATAGAAGATTGTGAGTGTGTTGTAGATGTTTTGAAAAGAAAATTTGATTATAATATTAAAATCAGACTTAGGGGTAGTAAAGGACATAGTTTGAGATTTAGTAGTGAGAGTGCTATTAAGTTTTTAGAAAGTGTTAAAGGTACTATTCCACAAAGTATGTTTTACAAGTTTGATAAAGTTAAACTTCCTTGCCCTTGTAACGACTATGTGGCAAACCCCTCAAATTGAGGGTGAAGATATAGGCTGAACTCTTACGAAAGTAAGAGAGCGGGAGAGAAAAAAGTAATCGACCCGCCCATTCAATAGAATGAGTAACAAAAGTGTTATCGAAACTACCATGATGCCTAATGGTGCCGCACCTGCTGGTGATGATATTGCTGGTTATAAAGCTGATTTAAAGGGTGCAGGCAAAAATAGCATTGACGTATATCAAGCTGTCTTATTTGGTGAAGATTACTACGCTATGGCAGTAGCTTTACCACCTGAAATTAGAACAGATACTCCACAAGATTTCCAACGTGAGTTGAAACTTGGTTGGTATGGAATTTGGGGCACTAAATCCTTAAATCCTACTCATGGCGTTATCATTGAAACTGCTTAATAAATGAGCAGGGAGGGGATTTAAATGGCTGAAAAATTAACGGATACTGATGTATTCTATATGGAGCAAGCCCCAGAAGTTATTGCTAATAAAACAGGAGCTAATGTTAATGATGTATTTTTTGCAGAACAAGCTCCTAGTAAGTTAGCAAAAACTCTTGAAGTCTCAGAGGATTCTGTATTTCATTATAAGCAAGCTCCAAATTTGCTTGCTAATGAATATGTTGGCGAGGAACCTCCCACACCAGTTACACTTGTAAGTATTGTGGTAACAACACCGCCCACAAAAATAACATATGCAATAGGTGATGAATTAGATATCACTGGCATGGTTGTAACAGGAACTTACAGTGATTCCAGCACAAAAGTTGAAACTGTGACAAAAGATAATGTTACAGGTTTTAATAGTGCGGAAGCTGGCGAAAAAGTTTGCACTGTAACTGTAAGGGGTAAAACCACTACATTCACTGTTACAGTACAGGCTGGATAAGAACCTTTTAAGGGAAGGGGTAATTCCCTTCCCTATTTTTATAATATATGGAGGATTTAAAATTGGCTAGAAATCAAACACCAGAAACGAAAGAAGCAGTTGTAGATTTAGATGTTTTAGAGGTCAAAGAAATAAAGTCCGTTCCTAAAACAGTAGAAGTTCGGGCTAAAATTGATATAGAATTTTATTTTGGTGATGCTTGGGTTTACATGAAAAAAGGTCAAACTTACAAAGTATCACAGGAGTTAAAGAATTATTTAGCTGAGAGAAACGCTCTAGACGTTTTATAAGGGAGGGGTAATATGGATACAACAAAAGATTTGTTAGTATCTTATTTAATAGATAGCTTAATGTTATCTGCACCTCTTATTAGTCAAGACCCTGCTTTTGCTCAATTACAGGAAGATATTCCTAAAATAGTTGAACAAAGCGCAAAAAGGCTTGGCAAGACAGTAGAAGAAATAATACCTGATGAAGAATATATTGTTATTTTATATGCTAAACTTGAAATTTTTCAAAGATTAGCTTTAGCAGTAGCACCTGAATTTGATGTAACGGTAGAACAAGCTTCTTTTAAAAAAGGTAATAGATTTTTTCATTATACCGCTTTAGCACAAGAAGTGCAAACAGAGCTTGAAACTAATGCTAGTATTTATACTGTAATAGTGAAACCTGTAACTGTTGCAACAAAAGATGGGACTATAAGAAATTATAATCTTTCTAGGGAACAGCCTGTTAAATTATCAATAGATTTAGTTAGTGATAACAGTATTGAATTATCATGGAATAAGTTTGATTTATCTTATGGTAATTTCAAAAGGTATTCATTATATTATGGTTTAGAGCCTATGTATGATGAGTACGCAGATACTGTCTTAGATATTTCTAAAGCTTTAACAACACAAATGTTTTATGATATAAATAGAACTAAGTACAGATTAAATAATTTATCTGCAAATACAAATTATTATATAGTTTTGGTTTTTGAGGGAAGAAATGGTGCAAAGTCATTAATTTCGCAAGAGGTAATGACAAATGGGTGATAAAGAATGGGTTGAAAGTTCTTTGCAAGAAGTATATCAAATGATGGGAGTATTAAATATGTCTTTTGAGTATGTACCTCTTCTTGAAGAGCGATATAACGATGAAGGATTAGCAATATTGGATTATGATTATGAAAATCGTATTCCAATAATCGCCGCAATGAATACTGATAAAGAGGGAGACCCTGATTTTGATTATGAACGTAAGGATTTAAAAAATACTCGTGAGAATGTGACAATTCAATTCACTCGTGGCAGTATTCTTCCGCATATAGTAAAAGCCAGAGATGCTATAGATGTAACTATTGGAGAGAACACTGAAAGATATATCATACTTGGAAATGATAATGGAATCGTTTTAAGTGGTATTTATTACAGTGTGAGAGCTACCGCAGTGTCTGGTGCTCTTCAAGATTATGAGGTGCTTAACAATGGGATTGAAGCTACGTTTTAATGCCAAAGGTAAGAGCAGTAAAAATCTTGATGGGTTTACAGAAGTATTACAACAGTACAGTATAAAGATGTCTTTATATGGTGCTTCTGGGGTAAAAAAAGCGGCAGATATGCTTTTAAAATGGTCACAAGAGCTAGTACCAGTAGACACAGGTGAATTAAAGCGGTCTGGAAAAGTTGTTAAAATAACAGATAGCGCAAGTAGTGCAAGAATGGTTTATCAAGTACAATATGAGGCATTAGCTCCGTGGGGGAATAGTAGCACAGGAACTTTTAATTATGCTTGGATACAGCATGAAGATTTAACCTTGCGACATCCAAACGGAGGACAAGCCAAATATTTGGAATTCCCATATAGGTCTAATAAACAGTTATTAATGAGCATTATTAAAGAAGCTACAAAGAAAGGAATGGAAGCACGATGACATTTGCTACGAGTGTTGCAAAATATTTAGAGAGCTTAGATTATGGAAAAGTCGGTAAAGATATTTTCATAAACAACATTCCTTTAACTAATTCTAACAAAGCTTTAAATATTGCTGTTTATGATACTCCTTCTTATGCTATTGTTGGTAGAGCAAGGAATAGTGTTGATTTTACTTGTCAGATTAGAGTGAGAGCTTCAAAAGCTGAACAAGTGTTAAGCTGTATTAACAGCATATATAAGTTACTTAATACTGGGATAATGGTTGACCCAGACGGTAAAAAATTTCATGTAAAGCAGGTAAACCCGCCACAATTTTTAACCTATGATGAAAACAATAGGGTAAATTGGGTTTTGAATATAACTGCTTTAAGTGAAACCTATTAGAAAGGACGAATGATTAATGGCTATGGATATTACTGCCTTACGTCTTATGGAATTAAAAGACATTAAGGTTTCAAGAATGATTTCTGATTCCGTGGATGCAGAGCCAGTTTATGATAATCCTGTTGATTTGGCAGGTGCATTATCATTCCAAGTATCCCCAGAGTTAGAGAATAAAACTCTTTATGGTGACTCCACCATTATGGACTCTTATTCTCGTACAACAAGCATTAACTTCACAGTTACTAACTCTGTTGTTAGCTTGGCTGGGTTAGAAGTTATCATGGGTGGTCAAATTTTAACAACAGGCGCAGGTGCGGCTGAAACTGTTACCTATGAATTAACTGCTAAAAATGCTACTCCACCATACTTCAAAATTGAAGGTAAATGGGATTATGTTGGTGAAAACATTGGAGATGCCCACATTGTATTACATAAATGTCGTTTAAGTGAACCGCCTGATTTCACTGTAAACGATTCTAGCGGGGATTTTGGTGATTGTTCCTTCACAGGAACAGCAATGCCTACTCGTAAGAGTGGACATTGGTGGCAATTAATCCTCAATAAAGAGGAAAAAGATATTGAGACTTATGATAATTTAGTAGGTATTGCTATCAAAATTGCTCCAACAAAAACAACATATGCAATCGGTGAAGCATTAGATTTAACTGGATTAGTAGTTGAAGGAACTTATAAAGGTGGGACAAAAAGAAATTTAACAATCACAATGGCAAACATTAGTGGTTTTGATAGTTCTTCTGTCGCCGCAAATCAAACAGTAACTGTTACTGTTGGAAAATTAACAACAACTTTTAAAGCCGCAATTAATGCTTAATCAAGAGGGGAAATCTCCCCTCTTTTTTAATATTTTTTAAAAAATCTATTGACAATTTAGAAGAAATGTGTTATAATATAGTAGTAAAAATGAATAGTGAGGTAAAATAATGTCTAAACAATTACAAATATTAAAACCTAAAGCATATGAATTTCTTTTAGGAGATAAACAAGTAGCATTATCTTATGATTTAAATGCTTTTGCTCTTTTAGAAGAAGAATATGGTTCTATTGAAGAAGCTTTTGCAAGAATGCAAGGAGCAGAAGGCAAGGGCGTAAAAATAAAAGATACTCTTAATTTTTTAAGAGCAGGATTAATTTCAAGTTGTCCTGATATTACAAATGAAGAAATTGGGGCTTGTTTAAATGCCTCTAATGTTCCTGTATTAATGGAGTATATTTCTGGTGCAGTACAATCTTCTTTACCTTCACAAGATGAAGTAGAAGCTACCCCAGAAGCAAAAAACTAAAATCATCTCTCTCGAAAGATGGCGGGGAAGAAGAGGGATGGGATTGGGTAGCATATTATTATTTCTCTAAAAGATTATTGCATTTTAGTGATGATGAATTTTGGAGTAGCACACCCCGCAAGATATTTGGATTATTAGAATATCATATAAAATATGAGAAAAGTAGAGCAGAAATTCCAGAAGGTGCTGGACAAGGTATTGGAAGCGGTTCTAGAATACCTAAAGTAAGCAATAACAGAGTAAAAAAAATGGGAATAGAAGATTTTGTAAAAATGGGTGGAGGAGTTATTAAAAAATAACTTCTCCTTTTCTTTTAAAAAGGAGGATACAAGTGAGTGATTATGATGTAGGTAAACTTGTTGCTTCCATTGAGCTAGATTCTTCGCAGATGGCGAAAGATATAAAAACAATCACTTCACAATTAAAATCACTAAACACTTCCTTTAACAGTTCAAGCAAAGATATAGATAATGCGATAGGTAAAGTCACACAGGCGGTGGCTAAAAACAGTAGCTCAATGCGTAGTGGCTTTACTTCTATTTCTAATGCTTATCGAGATACAAGCAAAACAATAACAACTTTATCTTCTAGCATTAGGACATCAATGTCTACAATGTCTAGAACAGTAGATACAAGTTTTAAATCTTTAGCTAATACAATAAAAAATAGTAGTGCTTCAAATGCCAATGCAATTAGAACAATGAGTAACGCTAATGCAACTGCAATGGCAAGAATGAGTAGTGCTGTAAGTTCTGCAACGGCAACAATGACTAAAGGTTTTGCTACAATTCAAGCGCAGAGTAAATTAACAACAGAAGCATTAAGAGCGAATGAGCAAACACTTTTAGCCTTAAAAAATTCATATACCGCTTTAGGAGCTTCAATGACAGCGGGAATGACAAAAGGATTTGCTTCTGTAGCAAGTGCTATGCAACAACAAACACAGGTTATTGTCAGCGCATTAAAGAGTGTACAATTACAAGCTGTTGCTACACAAACAAGTTTGAATAGTATAAAAGCACCTAATCTTGATATGTCAAAAGTTGGATATCAAGGAAACGGTGTAAATAGAGTATATGGAACATTAGGAACAGCACCCAATCAAGTGTTCGGCAATTTAGGCAGAATGGATTCATCAGCGGCAAATATAACAAGTGGATTGAATACTGCTAAAAACGCAATGAATGGTTTAGCTAGTTCAGCATCAAAAGCTTTTGATGTTTTTGCTAATATATCTTTTAAAGCCTTTTTGATTGAGCAAGGTGTTAGGCAAATTGCCTCTATTTTTAATTCTCTTATCTCTCCTGGAATGAATTTTGCCTCCTCTATGGAAACACTGAGATTAGGCTATTCTGGTATTATTTCTTCCACATTACAACAAGATGAAAAAGATATACCTTTTAATAGAGCATTAGAAATTTCAGATGCTTTATTAATGAAAATGCAAGATGAAGCTTTAAAAACTTCTTTAACAATGGAAGAATTAGGTGGAGCTTTGCAATCCACAATGGCATTAGGTATAGATGCTGGAATGAGTTTACAGCAAGTTCTTGATTTAACTGTTGTTGGAGCACAGGCTGTTAAAACATTTGGATTAAGCAATCAACAGGTAGTACAGGAATTAAGAGGATTGATTTCTGGTGAAGCAATCAGACCTGGCGTTGATATGCTTGCTACTGTTTTGGGATATACAACAGCAACAGTAAATAAACTTCGTGAAGAAGGAACACTTTATGAAGATGTAATGAAACGTATGGCTGGTTTCCAAGCGGCAAGCAATGAGTTTCAAAATACTTGGGCAGGCTTAATTTCCAACTTAGATGATGGTATTTCCAGAGTATTCGGAACTGCAATGAAAAGTAGTGGGTTATTTGAAACATTTAAAGAGCAAGCATTAAAATTACAACAAGTATTTTTTACTATTAATAAAACTATGGAACAGCAAGATAATGGAGAAATGAAAGAAGTATTTACTACTACTTTAAATGAATCCACTTTAAATATTGTAGAAAAAATATATTCTGCTATGGCAAAATTAATAAAAGCACTTTCTCCAATAATAGACCTTTTAGGAAAAATTTCTAATATTATATTAACTGGGGTAGCAGATAGTTTAGATTTACTTGCAACTGGATTAGCAGTTATTAGTGCCGCTTTAACTCCTTTATGGACAGGATTAGGCATAGTTATGGATTTACTTTCTGAGGTTCAAGGTTATTTTACAGAACTTCTTGATGTATTATTAAGTAATACTGATATGCTTGCTGGAATGACATTAGGGCTTGGAGCTTTAGCTGTTGCTTTATTATTTTTAATAAATCCAATATTAGGTGTTGTAGGGGCTATAGGAGCAATAGGGTTAGCTTGGGATACTTTAACAGATACTACTAATTCTTTTGGTGAATACTTTAGATTAAAAATGTCACAATTTGTAGCACAAGCAAAAGCAGTTGGCATGGCAATGAAGGATTTATTCACTTTAAATTTTTCTGGAAATAGCGATAAGCAGTATCTTCAAGAAGCCGCTGATTATGGTAATGCCGCTGATAAGGCTTGGAAATCAGCGGGAGATGCAATAGCTGGTAGAATTACAAAAATCAAAGAAGATGCTGAAAGAATGCGTAAGGATGCAGAAGAATTATTTAAAGGATTAAGCAAAAAAAGTTATGGAGACGAAAAAGCTGGCAAAAAAGGTAAAGGTGCTGGAAAAGAAGCAAGTAATGCTTACAAGTTATTAGATGCTGATTTGAAGAAAGCAAATGCTTCTTTTAAAGCTCAGTTAAAAGAAATAGAAGATGCCTTTAAAAATAATCAATTATCTACACAGGATTATATAGAGGCATATTTAAAGAATAAACAAGGGCAAATTGATAAACAAATTGAAATTTTAAAAGCTAAAATAGATATTGCAAAGAATTTAGGACAAGAAAATGATGTTGAGAAATTTACTACAGAGCTAGAGAAGCTTGAAATAGATAGAGCGGAAGCATTAGCGGAAGCTAATAGAAAACTTGTAGATTCTTATAAGAAATTACAAGATACATATGATTCGATTGCTAAATCTTATCAGGGTTTATATGGTGCAACGGAAGCATCAACCACATTAGATATTATCAACGAATTAGGAGATTCATATACAAGAACTGTTGTGGAGCTTAAAACAGCACAAGAGAGATTAGCGCAAGCAACAGAAGAAAGTGATTCAAAACAGATAGAATTATGGAGTAATTGGGTAACAAAAGGAAAAGAAGCGGAGAAACAGATATTAGCAATAGCAAGGGCTAAAAGACAGGAATATGAAATTACACAAGCCCAAGCACAAGTAGAAGCTGTTCAGTTGCGGTCTATAAGAAGAGAGAACGAAATTAATCATCTTGTAGAGCAAAGCAGAATGGACGATTTAACAGCAGAAGGTAGAATTTTCTATGAACGTCAGCAATATGTTGATGATTATGTTAAAACTTATGCTAAATTAGTTGCTTTATATGAAACGGAAGCAGATTATGCCGCTAAAGCAGGAAGCTTAGAAAAACAAAATGAATGGGTAAAAAAAGCAGAAGATGCAAGAGCGGCAATGAAATCTATTGTTGAAGAAGTTCCACCATTTCAAAAGAAATTAAGAGAAGGTTTTTCAGATGGCTTGGCAGGAATGTTTGATGATTTAACAGAAGGAAAAAGCTGGAAAGAATCTTTTCAGAATTTCGCAAGCAATCTTTTAAAAGAATGGGCTTCTATGTGGCATAAAAGATTAGCACAAGATATAACTAATAAATTGTTTGATGCGGTTCTTCCAAAAGGGGAAAAAGCATTAACAATAGACACAGAATTTGATGTGCAAGTCAATGAATATAAAGAAGAAATAAAAGCTCAAATGGAACAGGGCGTACAGGCAGTAACAGAAGGTTCTTTAAATATCAAAGGACAGTTTGATGCTTTAATTCCTACATTACAGCAATTTGGAGAAACTGTTACTTTGGCAATGACGCAGATAGCTTCTAGTTCAGGACAAGAGACAGTTGGCATAGGAAGTATTGGAGCAGGCTTAGGAGGCATCGGAGCTGGGGCAGGAAGCTTTTCTATAGGAACATCAACTACTGGTGCAAATTATGGTGGAATGTCTTTAGAAAACGAAAGTTTAGTTAATAGCTTACAAGACCAGTTTAATGGGCTAACACTTACTGCAAAAGATTTTGGGCAGTCAATGGGAACTTTAAATGATTTATTGGCAACTAATGCTGGAGCACAAAAATTAGATAATAAATTAACTATGCAAGCTGGATTACAAGCACTTCCTAATATGTTAATGGGGTTAGCTATGGTTTCTGGCAATGAAGGTTTAATGAAATTTGCGATGGCATTGCAGGTAGTAATGTCAATTATTCAAATGATAAATGCCATGAGTAGTGTTAGTGGTTTTGCTACTGGTGGCTATGTTTCTGGCGCAGGAACAGGAACTAGCGATAGTATTCCTGCAATGTTATCAAATGGTGAATATGTTTTAACTGCAAAGACAGTAAAACGTCTTGGAGTTGACTATTTAAACCGTTTAAACGAAGGGGCATCAATAGTACCTTCAATGGCTAAACTGCCTAAATTCAGATTTGCAGATGGTGGATTAGTAGAAACGCCCAAATCACAGGAAAACTCAAATCAAAATCAAGTAGCTAAAACAGAAGAAACAGGCGGGGGGATACAGATTACTTTTTCACCTGTATTCCAATCATTAGACCCAGAGGCAAATATGAAAGCTTTTGACCAGCAATATCCTATATTAGAGAAACGAATAATAGATGCAATGAGAACGAAACAAGTTATGAGACAGGCAGTGAAAGGAGCGGCAACTTAATGTATAATTTAGATATAAGTACAAATGAAGATTATTATGATTATTATATTAACGAGCAAGTAACAGGTATAGCCGCTTTGAAAGTTTATAGTTATTCATTATCTTATAATACCTTAATTGATGAAAAGTTCACAGGCAATGAACAGCGCAGAGATGTATGGTCACAGCCAAGAAGAACTTGGACATTAGAATTTCAAAAATCCCCAGAATTAGGACGCAAGCTAGAAAACTTCTTCAAGGAACACTTAGGGCGAAGAAATGCTTTTAGGTTCAAGTGGGTTAAAATAAACTCCGAAGGAGAAGATATGGGCGGGGATGATGAATGGTATTATGTAAGATTTAATACAGACACATATAGTACGGATATAGATTATTATGGATACAGGCATACGACACTGGAAATAATTGAGGTGAGAAATAATCAATGAGTATTGGAATAACCGAGCAAATTGAGCGTTATCTCGCAGACCCTGAAATATCAACAAGGTTATTAGTTGTTATAGAGTATAGTGAAGATAACATTTATAGATTTATAGTAGATGAAAGTATAGAAGAGATAGAAATTGGTGGAGAAACATATTTAAGTGCGGCTATTACAAGAAGTGATAGAGAAGAAAATTCTGATATGTCCATTGAAACATTGACTCTCACAATGTCTAATCATTGGCAAGGTTGGGCGGCAATACTTGCTAATCAAGGAAACAATTTTATAAATAAGCCCTGTAAGATTTATGAGTGGATGCCAGAGTTTCCAGAAGAAGCACCCATATTAATTTATGATGGTGTTTTAGATAATATTAATATGACAGCAAGCACTTTTGAAGTTAAAGTAGTAAGAAGTTTAGGAGATTATCAACAAGAAAGTCCTAATATGACTTTTGACCCTAACTGTCAGTTTCAATTTAAAGATGAAAGATGTAGATATGTAGGAGGATATTTTGAGTGCGGAAAAACTTTAGCGGATTGTATCAATAGGCATAATGAAGAACGTTTTGGTGGGCATCCTTCTGTGCCTAGAGAGACCGTTATAAGGAGCTAAATAATGATAACACAAAAGGAAGCATACAGTTTAGTAGGAAAGCCTTTTGTTCAGTTTACAGAAGATAATAAGGCGTGGGGGTGTCTTGCGCCTTATTATTTAATACATCCAGAATTTAAAGACTTTTTCACACTAGAAGATACACAAGAATTTTTAAAGCTAGCAAAAGAGCGGTTCAAAGAAATCTCATTAGAAGAAATTCAATACGGAGATTTCATAGCTTTATTAATGCCATTAGGTTTATGGCATATAATGATTTATTTAGGTGATGGAAAATATGTGCATTGCACAAAAGCTACTGGAACAGTAGTAGAAAAGCTATCACCTGCGTATAAAAATAGGATAAAGGGGGTATTTAGATGGGCATAGCTAGTGCTGTAATTGGATTCGTCTTTTCAGTAGCATCTTATGTAGTTAGTAGACGTGAAATGAAGAAGATGAAAAAGACAGCTAAAAGAACTTATTCAGATACAATGGCTACTGAAACATCTAATACCATGCCAATTCCTATTATATATGGCACAGTAAAAAACGCAGGTAATTTAATTTATTCTAAATTATGGGACAATAATCAGAGAGTAGCAAAGCTTATAGTATTTTGTGATGGTAAGATAAAAGGCATAAGAGATATAAAATTAGATGATACTGATATTAATAGCTCAGATTTTGAAGGTGTAAGTTATAATACTTACGTTGGAGATGGTGAGCAATTAATAGATGGCAGAGTAGATGGAACAACAAATTCTCAAAGAGCACAAAAAGTAGGCGGGTTGAAATATGATGCTTATGTAGCATTAGAAGCAAAAGCGAATGATAATTTATCTGGCAATTTTAATGTTACAGCTATGATAGATGGTAAAATAGTAAAATGCTATACATCTGAAACAGAGTACACAGAAGAGTGGTCTAATAATCCTGCTTGGTGTGTATTAGATTTTTTAACTTGTTATAATGGTGTAGGGCTTGATATAGATGAAATTGATATCCCCAGCTTCTTGGAAGCGGCAAAGTTTTATGATGATAAAGATTATACTTTAAATATTTGTTTAGATGAAACCCAATCAAGATTAGATTGGGTATCCAATATGTTAAATTGTTGTCGTTCAAGCTTAGTTTATAAGAACGGTAAATATTCTTTATTTGTAGAAAAAGAAGATGAAGTAGTACAGAGTTTTGACCCAGACTCTATAAATAACCTAGAGCTTTGGTGGTCTCCAATGGAAGAAATACCAGATAGAATATATGTTCAGTTTATAGACCCAGATAATGAGTGGGTAAAGGTAAATGCGCAAGCAGAAGCACCTAATCCATTAAGAAAACAGCCTAGAATTGAAACATATGAGTTATATGGCGTAACAAATTTTGACCAAGCAAGTAGGTTAGCTTGGTTTTATTTAAATCAAGCAATAACTTGTAAAATGTATGTAAGGTTTAGTACAGATAGGCGTGCTTTAAATAGAACAGTTGGGGATGTAATTAGTTTAACTGATTATATCACTGAATTTCAAGACAAACAGTTTAGAATTATAAAAATAGCAGATAAACAAGACGGTGGAATAGAGCTTACTTGTAGGGAATACAATCCAAGTATTTATAGTGAAGAAAAAGGTGCAACAGAGCCAGTAATTAATAATTCAACCTTAGCTGACCCCACAGAACCACCACCAGCAGTTGTTTATTTAGACAATGAGCAAGAATATTATGTACTCCCTAACAAAGTAGTCGTTTCAAGAATTTTTATTAAATATACTTATCCAGACTATTTTTATTCAAGAGGCGTAAGAGTTTGGTATAGATTACAGGGTGATGAAACTTGGTCATTTGGCGGTATATTTGATGACGGTTCAAATACTGCTGTAATTGAGAATATGGAAATTCTTAAAACATATGAGTTTAAGTTGGTGCATGAAAATAGATATGGTAAGTTTTCAAATCCAACATATACGCCCCCAATTTTAATAACAGGAAATAACATTGCACCTGAAATGCCAGCAGATTTTACAGGAGAAGAAGCGGTAGGAGGATTTAGTTTAAGTTGGACAGCTAACAAGGAAAGAGATATAGACCATTATGAATTGTATATTGGTACTGTTTCAGAAAGTACAAAAGTAGCAGATATATCTGGAACAAGCTATTTTTATTCTACTGGAATGGGAGAATATAGATTTCTATTAGTGGCAGTAGATACAGTAGGAAATATGTCTACTCCAGCAAGGCTTGATTTAGCTATTGCAAGACCTGCAAATGTTACTGGTTTTGATTGTGTGCAAAATGAGCGGAATATAGAGTTTAGATGGAATAAAGTACAAGGTGCTACATACTATGTAATAAGAGAAGGTTCAAGTTGGGATTATGGCAATTTCATAGGCAGTAGCGCAGGGCAAACATTTACACTGCCTTTTGCACAGGCAACACAAGTAGACTTTTGGATGAAAGCATATACTGAATTTGGAGTTCCATGTGAGTTTGCTTCTTATTGTACTGTAAGAATTGCTTCTATTCCTAACAGAAATATGATTTATACTTATGATGCTGTAGAAGATGAATGGAGCGGGTTAATGCACCGTGGTTATGTAAATGCCCGAGGATTCCAGCTTGAAGATAGCAGCATCAGTGCAGAGTATATATATGAAATAGAGTTAGACCAAGAGTATTGTTGTAGAAACTGGGCAGAAAAAATTGTTCAGCCTTTCTCTCCTTCTAAAGAGAAGATATGGAAAGAGCTTAAATTTACTTGGGATTCAGAAACAGCAAAAAATACTACTTGGATGCCAGTAGGCACAGATTATACTTTTAATACTTTTACAGATATTGCAATTTATTTAGGGAATGAAGCTACAAGTTCACTAGATTATTGGACATTAGATGAAACCTTAATAAGCAATACAGGAAAAACACCAGATGTACCTTATGGGATAGTCTCATATGGTCAGGGGCGGTTTCATAAGGGGTTAAAAATAGATGGTCATAGTTTATTAAAATGGCAAAATTTAGAAATCCCTAAAGTGTTCTCTCTTTCAGTAAATGTAATGCTTCCAATAGATTCTGATTATTCTTATGCTATTTTAACATTGAAGAATTCAAAAACAGGAGATTGGATGCTTTTAAGTTATAATAGTGAAGGAGATAGGTTTGTTCTTACAACAGACACTGGGGTAGAGGTTTCAGCGGGAGATTTTTCGCATCCAAACGACCATATGACATTCGTGGTGTCACAAGGAGACGGATATTTGAATTTAATTGTATACAGTTCTGTGTTCTCTTTATTCAAGAACAACAAGATTGCATATAAAGATTATAAAACATATGATAGTATTGCTTTATACAGCGATATTTAAGGAGGAAATTTAATGTTTGATGAAGATTTAGCTTTAAACTGTTTTATGGTTGGCGAGTTATTTGATAAAGATGGTAATTTAAAACAAAAAGTTGAAAAACACAATATGATTTTAAATGGTGGCTTTGATTTTCTTTGTAATTGCATAGGTGCGGCTACAAGTAGACCAGCCGCTTTATCACATATTGCAGTAGGCACAAATAGCACTGCTGTAGCCGCCGCTGACACAGGATTAAAAGGTGAGCTTGTAAGGAGTGCCGCAACATACACACATACTACTGGCACTAAGTTCTTTACAATGGTGGCAACTTTTGCCGCAGGTGTAGGAACTGGGGCTTTAACTGAAACTGGCTTGTGTAACGCCGCTTCTGGTGGCACTACAATGGATAGGGTAGTATTCCCTGTAGTAAATAAAGAAGCTACGGATATTTTTAAAGTAACTTTCCAATTCCGGTTATCTGAAAAGGCTTAAATAAATGTCAACAGTAGAGATTTATACAGGAGAGCCTAGACAAGCCAAAATCAAAGAAGTAAAATTAAGGCTTAAAGATGTCCATATAAAACTAAAAGATTTTAGACTAATAGATAAAGGTGCAAATATAGGATATGGTTTAGAGCTTGATGAAGATATGTCTCGACAGGTTAATTATGGACGTAGTTTCACTGACGCATTGGAATTAAAAGAATCTCTTGCAAAAGATGTAGAAATGACTGTAAAATATAATTTAGAATTAGAAGAATTAAAAGAAAAATTTGTAGAAAAATTCTTTACTAATAAAGTGGAATTACAGGAGTCTTTAAGTAAAGCATATGAGTTAAACTTAAAAGAAGCTGTTGAATTAAAAGAAACAAAATCTAAAGAATTAAGTAAGACTTTTAATGAAGTTTTAAATATTATAGAAATATATTTAAGGCATGCTGGCACAGTAATGAGTGATTTAACTATATACGCTAAAGCTTTAAATGAGACAGATTTTGATGTAGCAATCACGCCTGCTGGTTATGATAGATTTAAAACAATGTTGACTGGTGATTATATTTATCAAAGGGCATTATTTAGATTTGTTTTAAATGCGGCAACGGTTAATAGCGAAAGACCAAATGCTAGAGAGTATTTGCATAAAGTAGACGTTCCTGATACTATTGAAACTGGTATAATTGAATTTAAAACAGACGAAAATCCAGCAACTTATTATTTTACAAGAGAGTTCCATGTAGTACCAGAAGTTATTTATACAATTTTGCGGGTAGAAAATATGGAAGAGTTAGGACAGGCAGTAATACTGCCGCTTGAAGTAACTACTAAGTATATCAAAGCACAGCTTAAAATTGGAAGTGTTTATGTTAATGGTGCAGTTTCATTCTCAGCTAGAGGATACTAAGGGGGAAATGGTGTGCAAAAGTTAGTAACAATAGAGGAAGCTTGGACACTAGCAAACTCTTTAGGTTATATAAATGATAATTTTAGAAGTTTGCTGACAAACAATGCTGGTATAGCGTTCCCTTCTGCTGGATTAGAGCTGGGGATGTCTTGTTTTAGAACTGACCAGCTAAAAATGTATAATTTAGTAAATGTAGAGCGTGAAATTTGGGTTTTAACAATGGATTTAACTCAAACATATGTTACTAAAGAGTATGTTGACAATATTAAAATACCTTTAAGCAGAGTCACGGATTTAATTGATTCTGTTACAAATAAGATTAAAGATAGCTTAATCAATTCAGGATTAGATAATGGGCAAGTAGTTGTAGTTGGAGATAGAAATAAGATTGCAACTTCTTTAATTGACACTGGTACTGCATCAGGTCAAATCCCAATAGTTAATAAAAACAATAAAATTGAAATGGGATTAATTGATACAGGAACAACAGCGGGAAAAATACCCATGCTTCAAGCAGAAGGTAAATTACCTACATCTACATTGCCTAGTAATTTAGCAACTTTTAACGATTCAGGGGAATTAGTATTCCCAAATAAAAATAGAATATTTGTAGGTAGTTAATATGGCTAATGCAGATAGTAAGAATAAATTAAAAATGGTTATAGGGGGAGTCAAATATGAACTCCCCCTTTATGATAGTTATGATGGTTTTTATAATAAAAAATATATGAAAATCTTATTATCAGATGGTAACACTAGATACATTGGATTAACTCCTGATAGGTCAGATATTACAGTAAATGCTGGGTGTTATATAAATGATAAGAAATATTATTTTTTAATAAAAGAAATAGAATCCAACGCTATAAATGCTAGTGGAAGTTTTTATCAATATATCGCAAATAGTCAATCTTTCCAGTTCCAGAAAATTATATCAACTACGGCTTATGCACCAGAGGCGGGACAGTATAGAGTTGTATTTAAGGTAAAATGGGCAGGAAGTTATAATGACTATAAAAATTATAGAGATTGCAGTTATTATAGATTTGCTGTGAAGCAAGGAGAAACAGAATTAGCAGATACAGGAGAGCATAATTTACAAGATAGTATTTTTTATCCATATTCCACTGGCAAATCAGATGAAACTGGTATGGCAAATGTGGCGCGGTGGTTTACTATAGATGAAAAAGTTATGTCTTTAAGTGCTGGAAGTAATGTCTTTGATTTATGGGCTGGGATGCGGTTTACAAGTAATAAGCACGCCGCTTTATATGTATCACCTTTTCAAGTAGAAATTACATATTTAAATTCAAACTTATCTATTGATTTCTATGATAGTGGGACATTTAAATGCCCAGAAGATGTAAATAAGGTAACTGTCACTATGTACGGTGGTGGCGGCGGTGGCGGTGGGGCTGTTTTCTATAAATTAAAACGCATAAGAGACCATTCCACAAGCAATTCTTATAGAAGCACATCTAATGACGGAAGTGATGGGGAGTATATGAAAAAAGAGATAACAGTAACACCAAATACTTCTTATCCTGTTATTGTCGGTAAGGGTGGGGCAGGAAGCACAGATAATGTGCAAATAGAAATAAGTAATTACACTAATACTACTTCTGGAATGTCATTTACTGCTGGTGATGGTTCTGATGGTGGAGACACAACAGCTTTTGGGATGACTGCATCAGGGGGCAAAGGCGGTTATGGAGGTATTTTTACTTGGACATCTAGTGATAGAGAGTATAAATTTACCACACGCCCTCCAACTACCACAGAAGCAGAAAATGGCGGTAAGGGAGCAACTTATGCCACAAAAGAGGGTATTTTAGGAACTACTTATAGTGATACTAAAGAAGCGGCAACTAGCGGTAAAGATGGATTTATTAGGATTGAATACTCAAAATAGTTGACAAAACTAAAAAAGTGTGTTAATATGTTATTATATTATGGCTGTTAAGCTATTACTTTAAAAGTAATGCTTGACAGCCTTTTTATTTTGTGGTATAATAGCATTGAGGTGGAAGAAATGGTGTCAAGTTATGAGAAACGTTTAAGTAAACAAAATTGTATGTCAATTAGAGCAAATGAATACTATTTTATTAGAAAAAGCAGTGTGTTTAAGGAGTGTATGGTATTAGATTTAGAAGAAAATTTAATTGGTTGGTATTCCCTAAAATTTGTTCGTAAAGTTTTCTTTGATATAGATGTGGAGGAGTGGGAATGACAAAAGAATTTCAAAATAATTGTTTATTATATACATGTAAAAAAGATTATCGTTTTTTTTAAAGGCAAGCGATATTTTGCTAGAAAAGTATTCAATGGTTTAATTATTGTTTTTGCTGAAAAAGGTAGCTGTTATTTTTTTCCTGAGGTATTCTATAGTGTGTTTAAGGAGGAAGCACAAGAATGGGAATAATTGAAAAACCTAACAATAATTGCAGATTATGTCAGTGTGTTAGTGACTTTTATGATTTTAAAAATGGTGAATATTATTGGGCTGAATTAGGAGAACGTTGGTTGACAGACGTGGTTATAGTATATTTTAGAGGAAAGAAAGGTAGATTTCCTATGAGCTTACGAGATTTCCCTATTTTATTTAAATGGGTGGATTTAGAATGGGAATGACTAAAATAACAATAACACCAACAGGGGAATTAATTCATTATAATTTAAATGAACAATATATAGCTGTGCCTGTATTTAGTAATTATGGAGATTTAGAATATCACATTTATGATAAAAAAGGAAATCTTTTAAATTCATGGGTATCACAAGAAGCATTATTTCTCTTTTTCAGGAGGGTGGTAGATGAAGAATGGGAATGAAATTAGCAAAGGCAAATAGTATGACTTCTTTAATAGATAAAATAGTAGTTACTTCACAAGTATTATCAGGAAAGGAGAAAGAGTCAAAATCCAAATGAAACAAATAGAAAAAGTAAAGAAATTATATAAACCAAGATTTGAGATAATAAGAGCAGAGCAAGTAACAGATGCTAATATAGATGAATTATCTAAAATAGCAGACAAAGTAGAAAAAGGTTCTTATGTATTATTTTTAGGAGATGAAGTTGTTACAGTAGGAGAAAATGCTTTCAAATTGTTGTTTGAGCTTTATAGTGCTTTAGTTTCTTACTATGATGTAAGAAAGGATGAAACAAATGATTGAATTATTCAATAGGGATTGTTTTGAAGTAGCAAAACGTAGAATAGAGGAAATAAAATGATTATACGCAAAGGTGATTATTTTAAAGTTCGTACTTTTTTTAAGTATGATGGTAATTCCTTTTTTAAAGGAGATTTATTACGAATAGTAAATAGTTGGTCAGATGAGGAAGCGGACTTTTGTAAAGTTTCCAACAAATCTTGGATAACAACTAAAGCAGGGCATACAGACACAGAAAATCAATATAGTTTTGGTAGGGGAACAAATTGGAATATCCCCATTAATTATATAGAAGAAGGATGTATTCCTGTGAATCCTGAATGGGAGTGAAAACGTGAAATATAAGACAGGAGATTTTTTAATAGTTAAATCCTCTTTTAAAAGTGATGGTAATATTTTTCATGGAGGGGATATTCTTCGTGTGATTACATGTATTGATGATTATGCTGATGTTAATGAGAATGGTTATATAATATCTAATAAATCTTGGATTTTTAGTCGAGAGGGACATAGTGTATATCGCAATAGTGAATATAGTTTCGGTAGAAATACAAATTGGTTTGTAAGTTTTACCGCTTTAGAGGCTAATTGCACTTTATTAAAGGATAGAGAGTGGGAGTAACAATGAGAGCATTTAGAGCACAGCAGTTTTGTAAGGCTTTTAATTTATATAAACAAAGAGGATATAGTATTAGTTATCTTTGGATGTTATTTTCAGCAAGAAATTATAGATTTTATTAAATGAGGTGTTATTTTGAGTGAGTATTTTGAGTTATTTTTAAAGAAAAACAATTTAATGTTTAATCAAAAATTTCAGATTTTGGATTATGATGGAAAATATGCTGTTGGTAATGGGGCAAAATTTTGGATAGCAGATAATAAACTTCATTGTGATAATCCAGAGATGAATACTCGGCTTATTATGTTAGAACTATTTGCTGGTAATTGTAGTGTAAAACAACTTCCTTATTATCCCACAAATGGTGATGTATATTTTTATGTCTATATGGACGGAAGCAATAATCAGGGAGTTGTATCTAAGGGGGTATTTTATGGTAATTTAGTAGACCAGCTTTTGCGAAGTTTAGGAAAATGTTATAGAACTAGAGAAGAAGCAGAAGAGCATTTAAAAGAGGATGTTGAATTTTTATTAAAACAATGGAGGTAGAAAATGGAAGATAAATTATTAACAATTTTAAATAGTTTAGAAAATGATGGAGATTTAATTTTTGAAATAAATTTATCAGAAACAGGTTGGACGCCTAAAATTGTAAAAGAAGAGTTAAAGTCTTTAGGCTATAAAATGGTTAGTGGTTCTTGGGATTGCTATGATTTTTCAGAGGAGTTTGAAAAAGAAGGAGAACCAAATGTAGTATTAGCATTTAATGCAGAAACCTTTAAGTTTGCAATAATGGGGGTATGAAAATGACATTAGAAGATATTGCAGTAATGAGCGCAAAAGTTCCGCAAGAATTGTTAATTTCTTATATACAAAATGTGTCTTTAATTTATCTTATAGCGATTTTTGTTGGCATCCTTTTCTTGGTATCTGTTATCCTTTTTCTGGCATATTGGTTAAAGAATGGGTTAGAAACGTTAGATGAGGGGACATTAACTATTATCGCACTTTTTTTAGTAAGCACTTCTCTTTTTACTATTGGAGCTTCTTTTCAGGCTTTTGAAAGTTTTATTTTTTATTTTAATTGCTATTTTAATCCATTAGTTATGATATTACAGGCGGTGTAAAAATAATGTATAAAGTTTGGGTAGTAATAAGTGGAAAAAAATACTGGATAAAAAGTGCTGATTTTTTCCAAATTAGTGGAACGCAAATTGAAAACTCTGATGATGTAAAAATTTATCTTACTAAGGAAGATGCAGAAGAGGCATTAAAGCAGGTTCGTATAGATATGAGAGGGACAGCTACAGATTCAGGAATATTAGAAATTATGAAGTAAGAGGTTATAAAAATGGCATATAAAGTTTGGATAACAGCACGTGGGAAGAAATATTGGGTAACAAAATTTGTAAACATTGCAGGAGTTCTTGAAATTCATTTTACACAAGATATAACAGATAATGTAGCTATATATCCCAGTAAGGATATAGCAAGACGAGCATTAATAGCTACTTTAAATCATATACCAGAAGCTGTAGAAGGAGGAATGTTGGAAATTCCTGCAAAAATAATTAAAAAAAAGGTTGACAAAAATCCGAAAGTATGCTATAATAGACATATAAATAAAGAGTAAAAACAATGGGGAAGCTCTGAAAGGGCTTCCTTTTTAGCATATTGAATGGAGGGTTGAAATGGTAGAGAATAAAATACCATTATATTTCAATGCTGGGGAATTGGGCGGGGTGAAATAAATGGCTTATGAAAAATTCACTGGTGAAGAGTATATAGATACAGATTTAGTAGCGAAACTAAATCAAGATTTTGATGCTTGCGGAAAACTGGCAAGTAATAACACATGGACAGGCAATAACTATTGGAATGGTGCTGCTATATTTAATGCAAATTTAAATATACGGAGCAGTGCTACCGCTGCTGGTGATGGATTAGCTTATTTATGGCTCGGAACACCACCTGAAGGTAGTGAAAAAACACCTTCTATAGCTAGAAACAAACAAGGCGATTTAGTAATGTATGCCGCTGATTATAGATATTGTTTTTTAAGAAGCGGTATTCAAACAGCCTTTGCTAGCGTGTATAATTCTGATGGCACAGTAGAATTCAGTTCGTTAAATAATACTCCATGGGGTAAATATACTAATGCAAATGGACTGGAATTGACAGTAAACAAAACTCCTACAGTAAATACTGATGTATCGAATAAAAAATATGTAGATGATAGTGTTGCAAGTGCAACAGCTGATTTACTGAGTTCTAACAATATGTGGACTGGCACTAATACATATAATCGTAATATTTATATAACAAATGGTTCGTCCGCTGGTTCGAGTGGTACGTTATATTTAGGTGTTAAACCTACGAATGAAACAGTACAAGCAAGAATTGGGACGGATAAGTTAGGTGGATTATTTTATCAAGCGAGCACAAATCAACCTCATGTATTTAGAGTTGGAACGAATAATAATGTGTTTGTCATACGTGACGATAATACAAAAGTAACTTTTTCTAGCAATAATAATTCCTTTGCAACGGTCACACATGATGGTGTTGCAAAATGGTTAGGTAATGCAAATACAGCAACAAAGTTACAAACCGCACGCACAATAAATGGTGTGGCTTTTGACGGCACGCAAGATATTACCATTAACTGTGATGCAGGAAGTGGTTCTAATTTAACAACATATACTTCTTTAGAACAAATCGGAATAACTCCAGGGGAAGAAACATTCGCTTCTATTCACTCCGCATTACCAATAAACAGTGTATTGGAGTATTATGCTTCTGAAGCACAAAATTTTGCGGATATATATCCTGCAAGTTATGGTAACTTTATAGCTACTCGACTTACAGGAGATATTACTATATTTCATTTTACAGGCACGAATCAAACAATGTATGTCACTCATTACCATGTTACTAATAATACTAATCCTTCTTGGACTCAAATAGCTAAACAATCTGACTTAACTAATTTAAGTAATAGTGTAGTTAAAAGTGTTAATGGAATAAAACCGACAAATGGTAATGTAACTATTGATATACCCAAACCTGTTATTGCCAGTGAAGCGGAAGCCGAGGCTGGTACTAATAACACAAAGTTTATGTCCCCTTTAAGAGTTAAACAAGCTATAAGTGCATTAGCAGGAGATAGTTCATGGACAATCTCCAAAGGTACTAATGGTTGGGCAAGAGAAAACAGTACAGGTTTAACTGTACAATGGGGATATGTAAATAGAAGTAATATCAGTGGAACATTTACATTTCCACGCACTTTTACCACTTGCTATTATTCAAATGTAATGTGTAGCTCCAACTTAGTGCCTTATATTAAAGCAAGGTCTAATACAAGCATTACATTTAATACCAACAATGGCTATAACGATGATATTCAAAACTGGGGCGATTGTTATATATTTGCAATAGGGGTTAGCTAATTATTGCAAATAAGAGAGGAGTAACAAATGAAATATTTAATTAAATTTGATAATAATGGTAGACGTGGGGAGACTTACGTCTACGAAGAAAAAACAAGTGAAGAAATACAAAATTTATTAGATAATGGATTTGAAGAAGTATCAGAAGAAGATTATCAATTATTGTTAGGAAATATTGATGGGCATGAGTATATACGTAAATCTGATGGAAGTTATAGTATATATGAACCTCCTACGCCTGACTTAGAAGAACTGAAGGCAAATAAACTGGCAGAGGTAGACGCTTGGACAGAAGGAAAAATCACCGGCGGTTTTACGTCTGAATGTAGTGGAGAACTGATCAGATACGACAGCGACAAGGATACACAACTTACAATGCAGGGTATAGCCTTGAACGTAAATACTGATCGCTTTGCTGTAGAGTATCCTACAGGCTGCCCTGTACGTGGTTACGCAGACGGAAGCACTGACAAAACGATATTCTATCTTACGCCGGAACAGGTGCTTGAATGGTGCGCTGACCTTTCTACCCATATAGGTACGTGTAAGCAGGCAGGTTGGAATAAACAGGCTGAAGTAAATGCAGCTCAAAGCAAAGAGGAATTGGATGCGATTATTTTAGATTAGGCGGTGCAGAAGTGGAATATTTACAATGGAAAAAGCAATAACATTTTGTAGATGTTTTTTTAATAGTATAACACCTAACAAACAATGGCAAATGGCTTTTGATCATCGTGATGAATTTTATCATGATCCAACTTGGGAATTATTAGCAAAAAATAATAAATTGAGTATGCCGTCTAATAACAAGATAATTATTAATTTAAAAAATCAGGGAGATTCCTGGACAGCCCCCTGTGATGGTTATATATGGGGAATGAAGGTTGGAGGTAGTAATGTTGTAAATAGTTGGTTAAATGTTTGGGACTCTACTAATGCAGATACAACTAATTATGGCACTTTAATTTATTGTGATTATGGTCAACCATATATTAATTTATGTGGTAATTTAGCTGTACGAAAAGGTCAGACTGTTTATTTTAATTGGAGTAATGATTGTAGAGTATATTTTTATCCAGCTTTAAATGCTAATTCATCTGTTTATGGTGAAGATGTAAGAATTTATATTCAAGTTGTTAATTCTCAAGGTATAGTTAGAGGAGCTACTGTTAACATATCAATAGGTTCTGAATATACAGAAACAGGAAAGACTCTCGCTGATGGTAGATATTTACTATCATATGCTGGTTATAATGTATTAAAAACAGCAGAATCACTTAATGTTGAAGTAACCTGTGAGGATGGGACTACTGGTCAAACACAAGCTCCTGTTGGATATTTTGAAGATAAAATAAATGAATTGCAAGTATTAGTATCTTAATAAAGCTTGACAAAATAAAAATAATATACTATAATTAAGGAGTATAAGATGAAAGATAAAATACTTAACTGGTTTAAAAAATTGGTTGAAAATACACCACAATTAATAGGTAACAAATACATTAAGTATATAGCTTTCTACCTTATATTGGTGTATCTCGGCTTTACTGTAATGTTTGTTTACGGATGGATACATAACCTAAATGTAACAAACGAAGCGGACTTGCCGATAATTATTTCATTTTTGACTTTCTTTGTAAGTGGGTCAACTGTTTATGCCATTACATTTTTAGCTAAATTATTTATTGATAAAAATAATAATGGCATATCAGATATTCTTGAAGGAAAGGAGGAAAAAGACAATGGTAACTATAAATGAGATCATTGCACTTGCCGAAAGGGCTAAAAATAGTGGTATTAATCGAATCTATTGTCACCATACAGGTGGATTATACAAAATGAATAGTGTTGAAAAAGAACATTATCATATTTGTATTGAAAGTGATGGAACTGTTCGTATTAATGGTGAACTTACAGACTACAAAGAGCATACATGGCATCGAAACAGTAATGCTATTGGAATCGCTTTATGTTGTGCTTATGGGGCGACTGTTTATAAAAATCCTGAAAGAATTAATTGGAATGGTTATCCACCAACACCAATTCAAGTCGAACGGTTATCCGAGGTAATTTGTTTTATAGCAACTGTTCTAGAAATTCCAATAGATTCAGAGCATGTTATGACTCATGCAGAAATCGCTGATATTGATGGTTATGGTCTTTATGGTGATGATCCTGATTTAAGATGGGATTTACTTCTTTTAGACGACCCCGGAACAGGTAAGAAAAACCAGCCCGGCGGCGATGTAATTCGTGGATTGGCAATCTGGAAACAAAATAATTGAGGAGGAATCTAAAATGGAAGAAATTAAAGAATTTTTTGATAAAATAAAAGCTACTTTTAATCGTTATCCAAAACTGATCTCCTTTGGACTTGGATTTGCAATCGGAGTTTACTTTACTTGGAAGCAATGGTAAATGAAAAGAAAAATATTTTTCATGCTTTTGTTGTTTGGTTTACCATTGGGTTTATGTCAGCAGGCTTATGCACAGGATTATTATTTAGTTCCAGCGAAGAAATTCGAAATGCAAGAACAACAAATAGCGCAAGCGATATCCCTAAACGAACAATCGATAAACAAAATTCTGACGTTGAAAAAACAACGGACGGAATTAAACAACAACTTACAGAAAGCCAATCAGTCAGTAATAACATTGGAAAAACAGCAAACGATGTTGAAGACATCTTACGACAACAAAATCAAATACTTAGAGAGTTGCAATCAGACTTTAGAACAGGAGTCCAAAGAATACAAAAAGAAGATTAAACAATTAAAAGCTGAAAAAACTTTATTGTATATTGGACTTGGTACTGTTTTATTAATTGCGATATCCTAGGAGGATGTAATGGAAAATCCAAATGATAAAGATTTGCAGCACCTAGATAAGTATCTAGAGAGGTTAATGCAAAGACAAGATGAAATAGATAAAAAAGCAAAAGACGCTCAAATTTATCGGGACTATAATGTAAAATTATTAGGACTTTTAAAAATTTTAGTCATTGGTTTTCTCTGTTGCATCTTTTTTTGTGCCTGTGCATTGGGTATTTCGTCGGTGCTTATTGCTAAAGAATATTTTACTTATGAACAAGGTATTGTAAGAACTGTTACGGAAGAATCTGATACTATTTCCGGTGCTGGAAACAGTGTTATTATGAACAGAAGTAACGGAGCAACAATAAATGCTAGTACCTACACAGGTAATTCTGCCACAGCAACAAAACTA
>ERZ791654.36-NODE-36-length-101152-cov-3.671029_pt1 | contig 101152 bp, 154 predicted proteins | sample MGYA00509960_ERZ791654 | MGnify/ENA primary metagenome ERZ791654 (study PRJEB30046, sample SAMN00715198) | human gut metagenome | study: EMG produced TPA metagenomics assembly of the A metagenome-wide association study of gut microbiota in type 2... | reverse complement strand
TCTGACGCTGGCGGCCTGGCGGGTCTTTTCACTCTTGCTTCCAATAGTGGGGTTGGTTCTTCCTATGCTACTATCGGTTCTCGATTAACATATCTCCCGTGGGCGGAGTAATGACTTAATTATGCAATACGGTGTAGTTAAGTAATACCCACAGGTTGCTTCTCTAGAATTAGAACGAGTATACATTATTAGTTTTAAGTAAAAAAAGTAGTAATTCTGACAATAGCAGCAAAGCAGGTCTATTCAATCTTAATTCCAATAATGAGGTTAGTAATTCCAATGCTAATATCAGTTCAATGAAATTGCGTATCATAATATTTTCAGTCTATCATATAATAGCCAACTACTGAGAAGGACCTTACCACTTGGTAAAAAATATAAATAATTTATTAAGGGTTAGTAGTGAAATATCGAAAGCTCTTTGTAATTTCAGACTATGAAGAAATTTAAGAATTTATATTAGAAGATAACAGATTTAGAAAATATAAAACTAGCTCACCACAATGCTAGAAAGAATAAAACTCACAGAGATGATGTAAAAAAAGTAGATGAAGATATAGAAGGATTTTGTAAGTAGATACAAGATATGTTAATCAATCATACTTATAAAACTTCTGAATATTTTACTTTTAAGTTATATGAACCTAAAGAAAGAATAATATTTAAACTACCTTACTTTCCAGATCGTATAGTACATCACGCCATTATGAATATAATGGAACCTTTGTGGATTAATTAGATGATACCTTAGACTTATAGTTGTATCAAGAAAAGAGGAATTCACAAAGTTCTTAAGTAGATATAGCATGATCTAAAAGATAGAAAGAATACTAAATACTGTCTTAAAATAGATATTAGAAAGTTTTATCCTTCAGTAGATCATGATACATTAAAACAAATAATTAGAATAAAGATTGCAGATAGAGAACTGTTATAGTTACTAGATGAAATAATAGATTCATCAGATGGAGTACCTATTGGTAATTACTTATCTTAGTTCTTTGCTAATCTGTATCTATCTTACTTTGATCATTGGGTTAAAGAAGATAAAAACATAAAGTACTATTATAGATATGCAGATGATATAGTAATACTTTATAAAGATAAAGAGTCTTTGTAGACATTACTTAGAGATATAAAGTAGTATTTAAAAGATAACTTAAAACTATAGTTAAAGAATAATTATCAGGTATTCCCAGTAGAAAGTAGAAGTATAGATTTTGTTGGATATAAAATATATCATAACTTTACTTTAGTTAGAAAAGCATTAAAAAAAAGATACTGTAAGAAGAATGCTAAACTAAATAAAAGGAGTACTAACTATAAATATTATAGAAGAAAAATGGCTAGCTATATAGGATGGTTTAAACATGCTAACTGTTATTCTTTACTTACTAAAACTATTAAACATAAAGAGCTATTAGATTACTTGGATATACGTAAGGGAAATAGAACATACGAATAATGAGTACGTTATAGTTATATAATCGCAGAGACTTTAACATATGCTAGCAGTAATAAATATTGACTAGCATTTTTATTTCAGATAAAATTATTTTAAGTTGTGTTGAGTAGAAGTTTATATATAATGAATCTTGCAAGACGTATATTTGCTAATGGATATCAATCTATAGTAGGTTGGCTAACAGGTATAGCAACTATACTAGCACCAGCTGCACCATTAATAGGTGTATCATTTCTATTCATAATATTAGACTTAATCTATGGATATAAAGTATGTAGACAAGTAACCAATAATAGTTACTTTGAATCTGGTAAGTTTTGGTCTACTATTGAGAAACTAGGATTTGCAGCTATAATGATAGCTGGATTTACTTTATTAGATAAGTTTATATTTATGACATATGCTGATCTGGTGTTAGCTAAAGTTGCAGCAGGAGCAGTATGTTTTGCAGAAATAATATCATTATTAGAATCTAGGAAAGCATTAAAACCTAATTCATTAGTCACAAGACTCTTCACAAAGATTATAAAGTCGAAAGCAGAAAAATATTTAGATGTAGATATAACAGACATCTTAGAAGAACAAAATACTATTACAAATGATACCAATACTGATAAGTCTAGCAAAAAGATTAACAAGTAACATTATCGGTTGGTTTAAAAGAAATTACAAAGCAATGGCAGTGATTATCATTATGATTCTCGCTGCCATTTGTTTTTATTAGAATAACTAGCTAGATAAGAAGAATAGAAAACTAGATAGAGTAACTAATAACTATCTTTACTATGAATAGCTAGCAACATAGTAGAAGAATGATAATAGAGTTCTATAGCTTACTCTAGATGAATTTAAAGAAACCAAAGATAGCTTAATACAAGAAGTACAAGCTACAGTAAAGAAATTAAAGATCAAAGAGAAGGAGTTGAAATAGGTACAGATATAGGAGTAGAAAGTAGTACATGATACTACTATAGTAGTTAGATCAACTGACTTTAAAGTGGAAATCAAACCGAACAACTTGACATCAATCATAATAAATAAAAGAGATACGCTCCTAACACATAGTATCGACATTCGCAATACACAATCACTATTTATTCATACTAAAAAAGAATATAAGCGTAATTATAAGAATTGGTTCTAGCGACTCCTTCACTTTGATTTTAAAAAACGAACTATTTATAAGTACCAAATTGATAACAGTAACAAGTTAATCAATGTAGAAAATACTAGAATAATAGATTTATCAAAATGAACTTTATAAGTCGAATAATTAAATCAATTAATGCAATGAGAGAAAGACTGAAAATAGAGCGTCATGAGGCTATGTATGGTCCACACTTTAATGAAGAATGTGCACTAAAAGCAGTCTCAAAGATGGAAAACGAAGATGGCTCTCGTGGAGAACATTGGAGTTTAGAAGAAACTACTTCAATCGCTAACCAGTACGGAATCAATCTGAAAGGTGAGAAATACAACAAGTATGATTGGTACGTTGCTCTCAATATGATACGTTCAGACTATTATCGTGCAGTTGTTACTATGACAAGCAGTGATCACATTAAGTACTTTGTAGAACTAGCAAAAGCTTGGTTGAATGATAAAGACATAGAAGAAGGAAAGATGTGGTATTACTATTGCTATATTATGTGTGATAAATTGCGCAAAGAAGCTAAGACGATGTTAATGCTTGAAGACGATGAAGATGAAGAGCATGAGTATCGTTACGCTCGTGGTGGTAGAGGACGTGGAAGAGGTAGAGGAGGAAGAATGACTCGCTACGGTTATGACTATGACGAAGACGATGAATATTTAGATCGTGAACGTGAAGAGGAAAGAATGCATAGATATGAACCTATGTATGAAAGAAGAATATCAAGATATTAATTTAATCAAAATTTATGAGAACTATGTACGAACCTGAAAAAATTTTAGTACAAAACGCTGGTATAGATCCAGGTGTAGCTGCACTTTTGCAGAATGCAAACAAAGGTAATATGGACCCTGCTGCTCTTATGGCTATGATGAACAACGGCGGTTTCGGTGGAAACGGCGGTTGGTGGTGGATTTGGATCATCCTAATCTTCTTCTGCTGGGGCGGTTTTGGAGGTAACGGTTTTGGTAGAGGTAGTGATGATGCTAGTCGTCTTGCTTCTCAGTTAAATACTGATACTAATACAAGTCTGTTAATGCAGGCCATTCAAGGTAACAAAGATGCAATCAGCACTTTGTCTAATACTTTGAGTTGTGATATTAACTCTGTACAGACAGCTTTAAATACTATTAATACTAGCGTAAGTAAGATTGCTTGTGATACTAAATTAGCTAGCTGTGAAGTAATTAATGCTATTACTTCTGGTAATGCTAACTTGGCTTCTCAATTAGCTAACTGCTGCTGCCAGACTCAACGTTCAATTGACTCTGTTAATTTGAACTTGACTCAAATGAATGCAGACAATAGACTGTCTATCTGTCAGCAAACTAATACTTTGCAGAATGCAATCACTGGTGGTTTCAATAACTTAATGACAGATAATGCTAGTAAGTTTAATGTAATTGGTGCTAAGATAGATGCGCAGACTCAAATGATTAACGATAAATTCTGTCAACTTGAGATGCGTGAAATGCAGAATAAGATTGACACATTGCGTGCTGAGAAGTCAGCTCTTGAATTAGGTCTATCTCAATCTGCTCAAACTGCTAATATCGTAAATCAGTTGCGTCCTTGTCCAGTACCTGCTTACTTAACTTGTAACCCATTCGGATGTAACGGTGGATTCACTGGTTACGGATACGGATATAACGACGGTTGCGGTTGTGGTTGCTAATAAGAAAGGAGGTAATTATGTTTAATCCTTTCTTTAATCCTTATCGTGTAAGACGTATTGACCAAGGTGGTATACCTACATTAGATACTATATTCTCTAATGTAGATACTACTAACAATACTGTTACTTATGGAATATGTCCATTTCAATGGAGACAATTGCCATGCAGAGGTTTAATATTGTTAAATATTAATCATACTGCTACTGGTGCAACAGAAGGATCACTAGTATCTGTAGCTACTTCTGTTAGTTCTAGTTAGGTATCATCTAATCCAACTAGTGTAAATACTAATAGTGGTAAAGCATTACTAAATGGTTCTGGTGATTAGATGCCGACAGAAGAAATTTCAACGGGTAATAAATATCTAATATACTATGATAAACGTACTGGAGTATTTCAGACTGTAAATCATATTGTAGCACCAGCTGCTGCTTAATAAAAACTTAGGGCTACTATAAAAGGTAGCCCTACTAAAACCAATTCAATTATGTTATTTAGTCAATTAAAAATAGGAGATCACGTGCACGTATTAGAAGTTCTAGGAACTTTTAAAAAGACTACTGTTTATAGTCTTGGTTCCATTACTTAGGTTTCAAATCCTTATGATGAAGCTTTACCTCAAGGTTAGTTTCCAATACCAGGATAGAGCAGACGTAAACTAGTTGATGTGTTTATTAGCTGTAATGGAGAGTCTAAGAAACTATCAGTACCAGCTGAGCGTTCGATCATTAATGATACTTCTATAGGACTTACTGTTGCTACTAATAAAGAAGAAATAGCTAATATGGTTAGATAGAACTATAATGAGTTCAAAGCTAAAAAAGAAGCTGCAAGTAAGTATGATGAAGAAATGGAAAAGTGTAAAGATATTTTAGATCAACTAGAAGCGCAGGTAGAAGCTCCTATAATAACAAATACTATTGACAATAGTAAAGAAATAAATGATTTAAAGAATGATGTTGCTGATATTAGGAAGATGATCGAAGATACTAAGAAGATGTTTATGGGAGGATTCCCAAAACCACCAATGCCACCTATGCCTAATTTACCAGCTCCAATGAAATAATACTCGGCAACGCTCACAACGTTCGCTCACCTCTACGAGGCTCGCTCACTGTATAGTGGACGAGCTTTTGTTGTTTATGTATGTTAATAATATTTCCTCGCTTCGCTCAGAGTTCCTTCGCTTCGCTCGGAAAATTATTATAAAGCTTTTTAAGAAAGGCTATTAGTTTCTGTTAAGGAGTGTATCTAAGATACTATAAAAATTTACAGTAAGTCTTAAAATGCGTTTTATGACTATTATAATTATAATTTAAATATATAGATATGACATTAAATGAGCTCATTGATGATATTCTATTAGAAGCTAGAAACAACTAGATTACTGAGAGTGAAAAGCTCAGTAGATACTAGATAGAATTGTGGATTAAAACATATCGAGCTTACCTATTAAAACAGAAGTTAGATAAGGGAGAGCAATTAGACTAGATCTTCTATTAGACTATACGCATGCATTTGGATAAAATAGAAGAAGACCCAGGTCATGTAGAATACCAAGGGGATAAAGAATTGCCTACTTTACTTGGTACTAAACTTACTACTTCAGTAATAACAGTAAAAGATGCCTATGGTAATATTATTCAATTAGGTTCTGAAACTAAAATGAAATTCTAGAGATATAGAAAGTATACCTGTAAAGATTATATTGCATATGTTAAAGGTAATAGAATATATGTAGAAGGTGATGCTAATCAACTAGAATATATTGATGTAGAAATAATTGCTGAAGATCCTACTGAAGATAAACTGTGTTATAATCCAGATAAGGACGAATATCCTTTACCAGCTTATATGTGGGGAACAGTTAAGTAGTTAATCTTTACTAAGGATTTCTTAACTATGAGATAGCAAGTATCTGATACTACTAATGATAGTAAAGATGACACTTAGAATGTGATGAATTAGAATGTTAATAGAAGTATAAGACGATGAATGAATTAAATAAATCTGCTAATAAAACTGTATCTTATACTATACCTTCTTTCTATAATCACTATCTAAGTAACATAGAAGCAGATACAGTATATGATATAGACTATCCTACTTATAGAAAAATAGTAACTGAATACTTTTGCTATCTTAGAGATTAGTTATTAGAAGAAAGCAAAGAAGTTAAACTACCATATAGAATGGGTAGTATTCAAATAGTAAAGAAATAGCCAAAGCATTTAGACGGCAGAAGTCTTAGAATAGATTATAAAGCTACAAAAGAATTAGGTAAACTTACTTATTTACTTAACGAACACTCAGGATTCTATAAGTACAGACTTTACTGGAATAAATAGGATATGCTAGTGTCTAACAAAAGTAAGTATTAGATTGTACTTACTAGAGCAAATAAAAGACATCTAGCACAAATAATTAAATAGAATATTCACGATTACGAATAGCAGCCATGATATATAAAATGACAAGTAGTAAAGCCGTGATTGCTAAAGTAATTGCGGACTTAGGTTTAAATGAAACTGAAATACCTATTACAGACATCAAACAATGGATAGGAGAGAGTTTAATGAATATAGGTTCTGTCAATCAATTAGATCACAAAGTAGAAGTAATACCTATCAATGGTTATTAGGCTAAGTTACCATGTGATTTAGAAAGATTAAATAGTGTAGCTTACTCTACATGTGATTGTGGTGGTTGGATACCTATGAAGAAGAGTACAGGTACATTCAGTGTTTATGACAGAAAAGATAACTGCGATTGTTGTAATATGATTATACATGATGATGTATTAATACCATTAGTAAAGAACCTTCATAATCTTACTAAAGATAAAGACGCATTAGAAATACTTAATAAAGATACTAATACTAGATAGACACTTAGCACATTAATTAATAATTATACAGTTTGTAGCAAAAATGGTAGATTACAGCACACTAGTTTTAATGGTACTAATTTCAGTTATACGCCACAATATGATGTCAAACCAGGATATCTTATCTCAAATGTCCCAGAAGGATATGCAAAAATCTCATACCACGCTATCTATACTGACGAAGATGGTATGCCAATGATGCCAGACGTATAGTCTTACTTTGAAGCTTGCTTTTGGTATTGTGCACAAAAGATTCTTTATATTAAGTATATAAAAGGAGAAGTACACAGATAGTTGTGGATAGATGCTAAGAACTCTTATAACTTCTATAGAAAGCAAGCATATGCTGAATCTTTGATGCCTAATCAAGATGAATTAACTAATATTAAGTATACATGGAATACATTAGTTCCAGAAATGGATGAAGAACGTACTTTCTTTAGTACTACTGGCGATAGACAATAGATTTACAATTAGAATTATAATAGATTATGGAGATAAATAGCCAAGTAAATACATTTCTCGAAGGAATGAATCTAGATTCTGATATTACTATGCTATCTGACAAGTAGTATAGATGGGCATAGAATGTTAGATTGTTAACAGATAATGCCGGAACTACTGGAATTCTATAGAATATAGAAGATATTAGACAATATTTAGGAGGTTTAGAAATCTCTGAAAATATACTAGGTACGGCTGTTAGTAGATGGTATAATACAGATAAAGAAAAAGTAGAAGAATGTGGAATAGTATTTACTAAAGAATTGTATGAACAAAATAGAATTAATAATCTTTGGATAGTAACTGATTTTAATAGTATCAGTCCAACTTGGACTCTAATAGTATCTGCACAATTAAATATTACAGACAACGTATCCATTGTTACTAATTTTGAGTCTAATAATGTTAGTAAAGTATATATATCTGACGGTAATACTTCTATCAAATGCATTAATATATAGAAGAAATATAATACAAGTAAGACTAGTCCAATAACAGATAGTACATACTTTGATCTGTTACCAAGTTCTACTATTGCCCCATTTAAGTTTATTGAATGGACTTCTGGTAATTTGCCAGCAGGTATGGTACAGTATTGTTATTAGCTATTCAATGTGCATGGCGGTGAAACTACAACTTCATCACTAAGTTCTATGATACCTGTATCTTCTAGTAACACTAATTCATCTAAAAACTTTAATGGAAACAATAAAGACGAAAGTACAGACAAAGGGTGTCTATTGTCAGCTACATTATTTAATGATGGTAGATTTGAAAGAATTAGAATAATTGGAATACAGTACACTAATAAAAATCAAGTACCAAAAATATACATTATAAATGAATTAGATTTGCCCAAATCTGATAATCCTACCATTACTTTTACATATAATGATATTGGTAAGAATTATATTAATGAGTTATCAATTGAAGAGTTTAACAATATAATTCCGTTTGAATTTAATGCTAAGAGTATAGCTAAAATGAATAATAGGTTATTTGCTTCAAACTTACAAGAAATAACATGGGATGTAGCTTACGATGCTAGGGCATATAGGTGCAATAAAAATGGAACAATATAGCTAAATTCTAGTATAACTGAAAATTCTTTAACTTTAACTTTTGATTAGTTATTGGGTCAAGGTAACGACTTTATTATACCAGAAGAACACGACTGTATTAACCCTATGAATAGTCAAATAGTATATCCAAATAATGAAACTGAAGAATATGCTTACGGATATGATGATAGTAGAACCGTTAGAGGTGGCAAAGGAGTAAATATAAGTTATAGATTTGTTACTACAGACTTAATAGAATCTGACAATACTCCATCTGTAGATGAAGAAGGTAATAAATTATTAGCTTATAATATGGAATTATCTGCATCTAAAAGAGTAGACGCTACTATTAAGTTAAAATGTCCAGAGAACGGTCAAACTGTATATATCTATAATAATGATAATACATCTAGAATAAGAAATTATAGCGATCCATTTTACGTATCTAATTTTTTAGGGTATTAGAGAGACGAAGTATATAGATTTGGAATAGTATTTTATAATTAGAAAAATATACCATCTCCTGTACATTGGATCGGAGATATTAGATTTCCATCTGGTGATATTGAAGGATATGAACCATTTACTTTTGCTGATACAGTTGATGGAACTGGTAATTATGAATTAATATCTCATCCGTTAGGTATAGTATTTTATGTATAGAATCTTCCTACAGATGTAGTAGCTTATGAAATAGTAAGATGCGACAGAACATTGGCAGATAGAACTGTAGTTACTTAGGGATTACTAAACAAAACTGTTAGATTCAATGGGTGGTAGAATAATACTGAAGATTATAGAGCTGAATATTCTATTGGTAGCATAGATAGAAGACCTACTATTATGCCAACATTTACAGACACTACCGTATCACCGTTTGCACAAGGAATATATCATATATATGATAACAAAATGGTATAGCAAGATACTCAAGCTATAAACCCAATGGACGTTAACGGTATATTTGATTTAGTAACAGCTGATATATGTTTTAATAAAGAAAATTCAGATTCTATTGTTACTAGTAATATGAATATAGTTCCATTATATTGTGCTCATTCCGCTACATATTGTGATGATAATAGATATAAACATCACAGACTAGGAATACCTTTCACAAAAGTGTTAGGTAGAAATGATAACAATTAGACTGAAAATTCATTTGGTGGTGTAGTAGAAGGATCGGATTATGATGGAGATCGACCAGCTATTAAATTGGAATCTGGAGTATTTGATGGATTTGAGCAAAATGATGGCAGACTTAGTGGAGGGGTATGTAAATATTATTAGATGTTTGGTAAGAACTATGCTCATAAAGACAATTCTAATTTGCGTCAATCTTTTCCTATAAAAGATGTTACTAAACCAACTAATATTTCTCCTTATCAAGAAGCTTTTGATGCTAAATAGATAGTAAACTATATAGATAGATTTGGGTTTATCAATTATAGTATTGGTTCTAATGAAGCTCTTGGACCTCACGGAGTATGTTTAGCTGTTAGTGCCCCAGATGTATATTCTGGTGGTTTTACAGGTATACGTACAACACCAATGTTAAGAAAGTTTAGATATAATTCTGTGCTTTTTGTTAATATAAAGAAGAGTGCTACTTAGTATGGTGGCAATACATTTATAAGTAGAAGTTATTCTACTTATTATAGTACTAATACTTATGTCAAAACATCTTGGGAAAAATATGATACAGCTATGTGTTTCGGTGGTGATACATATTTAGGAGTATTAGATTATGCACACACCTTGTTGTTTACTAGGAATGACCCAGACGATAGAAACGGTTTTAAGAGATTTGTTGCAGCTTATATACCTTTAGAATCCAGTGTAAACTTGCACTATAGAAACGATGAACATTTTTCTCAAGATACTACGGTATCTACAGGTAATGCTCAGACTGGAGAAGCTAATATTTATTTTTTAACAGAGCCTGGAGCATTAAATACAAATTACACTCAAGGAAAGCCTATGTATACATATAATTCAGCATATTCTAGTACTAATACCGCTAAAAGTTATATTCAAAGTTCTATATACGCTGAAGATAATGTAAAGAGCATGAATCGTATTACTTGTTCTGAAGTAAAATCTATTAATGAATAGACAGATAGTTGGACTAAATTTAAATTTGCTAATTATTTAGATACAGATAGTACATACGGACCAGTTACTAATTTAAAAGTATTCAAGAATAGGTTATACTTCTTTTAGGACAGTTCTGTTGGTATAGCTTCTGTCAATGATAGATCATTAATTAATGACAACAACGCTGGAGAACTAGTATTAGGTACTGGAGGAGTATTAACTAGGTATGATTATTTAGTTACACAAAATGGTAGCAGTATCATAAATGATAAAAGTATTACTAATTCAGAAACAACTTTATACTGGCACGATTTTGATAAAAATATAATATGTTCATTGGGTAATGGATTTAATGAATTATCTAAAGTAAAACAAGTATAGACATATTTAAATAGATTGCCAGACTCAGCTAGAAAAAATCCAGTATCATTCTATGATAAAAAATATAATGAAGTATGGTTTAGAATATACGATAGATGTTTAATATTTAATGAATAGTTAAATGTATTTACATCTTTCTATACTCATAATCCAAACTGGTTCTTCCCATTTTCTACTAGATTAGTTACTATTAAAGACAATAATTGTTACTATTTACACAATATGTATTACGTAGATGATAGCAAAGAGAAGGAAGAACGTATATCTTATGTAAGATTTGTAGTAAATAAAGATATAGCATATACTAAAGTATTTGATAATCAATGGTTTTCTGCTGAATTTGAAGATATTGGAGATGAAGAAAAACCTACATTAATAACAGATATACATTTTGAAACTAAAACTCAAGTGACAGATCCTATAGATTACAACAACATAGAAGTTAGAGAAGATAATTATAGATTTGCAATAAGTAGAGAAAAACAAGATAAACCAGATTTACAACAATAGACTAATATGTCTTACGCTGGAAGAATGAGAGGAAAATATTTGATTTGCAATTATACTTTTGATTGCAACGATAATAAAGAATTTAAGCTTCCGTATATTAAAACAACTTATAGATATTCAATGTTATAATATGAAAAATAAGAAATTAAAAAGAGTTCCTCGATATGCTTTCGGCGCTGATGCTATTTCAAATTGGGGAAACATGAGTGGAGTAGATAAAGCAAATGTAGTTACACAAGGAGTTGGAGCTATAGGTAGTATGATAGGTAACGCTACTAGTGGATAGAAACCTACAGCAGCTGGTGTAATAGGTGGCATAGGATCTGGAGCTGCAATGGGTGCTTCTATTGGTGGACCTTGGGGAGCAGTAATAGGTGGAGCTATTGGTGGTATTACTTCAAGTATAGGTTCTGGTGGTTCTGTTAATGAACAGACTGGTGAGTATGAATTGCCATCAGGAATAGCTGGTCTATTTGGTCACAGTAAAAGTTATATACGTAACAAAGCTGGTAGAATTAAAAACGGTATTCAAGCTAGACAAATGTCTGAGCAAGTAGCAGCTGATTACTATTAGGAAAATGGATACAATGAATTAAGTTTATCTAAAGGTGGTGTAGTACCATCTACCATGGCTTACTTAGATGATGGTGAGATGTTAAGAACACCAGATGGAACTATAGGTTCTATACCAGAAGAAGGTAAACCTACAGATTCTAATTTATTAAATGTACCTGTTGGAACTCAAGTATTAAGTGATAAGATTAAAGTTCCAGGAACAAATAAAACATTTGCAGAAATGGGAAAGAAGTTAATGAAGAAAAGCAACAATAAAGCTAATAATATATATGCTGAAAATAGTTAGATGCTAAATGAGAGAAATAATTAGATAGCTTATCAGGCACTATTAGATTAGCAAGAAGCTTTGAAAAGTAAAAAAATAAAGAAGAATACTGCTGCTTATGCAGATGGCACTAAAGGCATTAAACCATATGGATATAATAAAAATATGTCTGATTTTAAATACTGGGATTCAGATAAAAATAACTATACACAAGATTACTTAAACTGGGTCAATGGTATCACAGATCAAGATGTAAAAGATATCTATGGTGGTAAATATGGAGATATGTCTACTTACTTAGGTAAGAACAAAGGAGTTATACCTACAGTAGAACAAGCTAGATCTTTAATGACAGACAGAAAGTATGGCGATTGGCATAAGATTGGTCAAGCATATGTAGATAGTAGATCTAATCAAAGTAATGGACCTAGACATATACCATCATCTGAAGTAGCAAGTAGATTAGGCATTCCTTATAATATTAATGCTCCTATTGGTAATGTAGATACTGCTAATGCTAGAAGTAGTAAATACTTTAACTATACTGGTAATCCTGGACAACTTCCAGTAGGTAATATATATGGTACAAATAGTAAAAAACCGAAAACTCCAAGTGATAATAACTGGTTAGATCTAATAGACAATATAGCTGCATTAGCTGGACCCATTGGTAATATATTCTCAGGTAGTCCTGAAAGAGTAGAAACATACACTTATGATCCAGTATATGGTCCTACTGATTATAACATAGATCCTATACTTAGAGAAGCTACTCTAAGCGATAGAATTGCTAGATACAATATGGCTAATATTAATCCTAACACAGGAGCTAATATGGCATTTGGTTTACAATCAGCAGTTAATAGGAATAAAGCTATCGCTAATGCTTATGCTACTAAGAATAATGTTGAAAATCAAATGGCATTTAACAATGCTCAAATAGCTAATCAATGGGGACAACAGTATGCTAATGCTAGACATTTAGCTTCTGTAGAACAAGCTCAGAATGATGCAGCTGCTAGAAATATTCGTAGAAAAGGATTTGGTGATTTATCTACAAGAATATAGTAGATAAGTAGAGATAAACGTTTAACTAAAAGAGACTCTGCTGTACTAGAAGCTATGTTACCTTATTTGGAATATGGTATGACATCAGATCAATTAACTAAATTATATAATAATTTGAAAAGATAATGGCAACGAATAGATTTGATAAACCAATAGAAAGTGAGTATATTAGTTAGTATACACCAATACCCTTTGAATAGTTATATGCCATAGGTAAAGCAAATAACGAAAGAGTAGATAAAGCTTATTAGGATTTAGGTAATCAGTTTACTAAGTGGTCAGAGTTTAGATCACCATCAGCTGTAGATACCAAGAGATGGTATGATTTAACAGTTGGAGCTGGACAAGATATAGTAAACAAATTAGCAGCTAATCCAGATTTGATTAAAACAGCAGAAGGTAGATCCTTAATACAATCGTTTATTAATACTAGACCTTATAATGAATTAAGCTAGTTACAATAGAGCAAAGAAGGATTACTTTAGAGATAGAAAGTAAATCAACAACTTATGCTATCTGGTAAGTATAATCCTATGTGGCACGATATTGACTTTACTAATTATAATACTTTAGATAGTGGAGTATTTAATGATGTTGCTCCATTAGCTTATAAGTCAGAAGTAGATTTAGTAAAGCCTTATGTTGATAATTTGAAACCTGGATTTATTAGACAAGAAGGTGCTTATGATTGGAGAGGAGTTTCATCTGAAAGAACAGATCAAGAAATAGCTAACAATATTTCTGCTATATATAACACTCCTGAAGCACAGAAACATATACAAGTATTAATACAGCAAGGATATACTCCAGAACAAGCCAATGCTTTATTTGCTAATCGTATATATAGAGCTGGTAGAGAATTTGCATATGAAGATAGAGAACTTAATCCTTTATCTAAGATATACGAAGAAGATAGATTGAAGAGAGCTAGAACAGGACAACAAACTGCTCAAAAACCCTTTAGATTGACAGAATCTATTGCAACTACTGGTGGAGATGCATTTAAATTAGGAACTCAAGCTTACATAGCTAATAAATATAGAGATCAGATAAATTCTTTAACCGATCAATATAATAAAGCTGTCGAATCAAATGATACTCTATCTGCAAATATATTTAAGGAACAATTACGAAAAATATATAATGAATCTAATAGTTACACACCAAATAAACTGTTTAATGAAATATTTAAAGAATATGCTACAGATGGTAAATTAACTAATATAGATTTATCAAACGCTACTAATGATATTTTGAATAGATTTGCAGCTCCATCTCCCATAGCTTCTGTAAATGATTTATTACAAACTACCATACCAGGTGTTACATCTGAAACAGTTACTACTCCATTAGGTAAATACAGAGTAATAGCTAATCCTAGACAATTAGATTTAGCTACAGATGTTATATCTGAAATAGCTGGTTATAAACACGTAGAATCTGGAAAGAATAAGTTTAGAGATGCTCTTAAAAACGGTAAGCTTACTAATGTTATTCTTCAATAGGGAGGTAATATTCTTACTTTACCTGTAAATAAAAATGGACAAGTACAGCCTAATTCTAGTTAGGTAATTACAGTAGCTATACCCCAAAGTCAATTAGATGCGTTAGGTATAACAGACGCAGATATGGTTATATCTGGAGCTAAAAGAATATACGATCGCTCTGGTAAGGTGTCTATATCTACAGAAATAAAAGAAGGTGATAAACGTAAACTACCATTTCAAAGATATTTAGAAGAAGGAGAGTACAGCAGTAAATATAATTATGAAGGAAAGGTATCTTACAACGTTCCTACAGAAGATGTATATTGGTAGATAGAATTACTAAATAAACTTCCAGATCCACAAGATAAATTAAATACTGAATACTTAGATCAACAAGCATGGAAGCTATCTATGACAGATGCATTTAGATCTGAATTATATCCAAGTACACAATAGGAAGCTTACGGCATTGGTTATTCTGCCGGAGAAGAAGAAAAATAAAATCGCATAAAAAATGGCTAAGAAAAATAAATTTAATTTGAATTCCCCCTCACTAGGACAATAGCTAGTGAGGGAAGCTATGACTCCGTACAGCGAAGGGTTTGATATATCGCAACTACCATAGTCATATGGAATAAATGAATTTACTACAGAACAAGAAGTGCCAGTAGTAGAAGAAGCTAAAGATAATAAAAGATCTTTAGCTGAAGATATTGTATAGAATACTGGAAAACTAATAACTAATGTATTAGATAATGCTAATCCATTATATCAGTATATACAAAAAGAAAGACTTAGTGTTGGATTGTCTAAATTACAAGACAATTTAATGGAAACAGAATCTAAATGGATACCACAGATATAGGAAGCTCAAAACTATTTAGAAGCTAAGTCTATTGTAGATAATATCTCTAATAATATACTTACAGATGAATAGAAAATAGCAGTACAAACTGTCAATTAGTTAGAACCTAATATAAAAGAGTATGCTAAATCTAATCCGTACTTAAGAGATTTATTCTACGATACAGATCCTACGAATGTAAATGGTAGTATAGCTATAAACTTTAAAGCTTTGCTAAATGACTTTAAAGATAATAATATATTCAACGTAAATCCGCTAGATAATATAGCTACAGCGTTAGAAGATAATGCATTAAACTAGGAAGAACAAGATTTCTTATGGAACAATAAATAGCAACAAATGTCTGATAAAGAAAGATTAGACGCTATTTAGAAAGTATTATCTGATGCTAATGATGAATACGAAGATAAAACAGCTAAGATAGTAAAAAGATAGAATACTTTAAAGAAAGGTAATTGGTTGTACGATCCTACTGCTCTTACTAAAGAATTTGAGCAGAGAGTAAATGAATCTGAGTTATCTATTACTGATCCTAAATCTTGGTTTTATAATCTAGGTCATATTGGTAGTTCTTTGTCTGAAATAGAAATGATGTTCTTACAAACAGGAACTTCAATATTAGCTAATAAAGCAGCTAGAAGTCTAGCTGTTAGAGGTGCTATAACCGCTGTTCCAGGTATTGGTCAAGCAGCTACAGCAATTGCTTTAGGAGAATCAGCTTTTAATCTTTGGTTAGCTAAATATTACAGGCAATCTGAAACAGCTAGTGAAGTGTTTGACAACTATCAGCAAAGAGTATTGCAAAGTGCTAACGATAATAAGACAGATGTAAATAGAGTATTAGAATCTTGGGAACCTAGATTAGGTGAGTTAGGTTATCCTGTAGATTAGATGGACGAAAATGAAAAACTACAAGCTGGTTTAGCTCAAGGTCTGACTACAGATCAAAAAGATTTTGAAGAAATCAGAAACGATGCTTTTGATGGCTTACAAATGGTTAGAGATGTGAATGACGCTTTAAGTTATTCAGATTATTTACAAAGTATGCCGTTTTCCTATGGGGGTAAAATATTATGGAATTAGGCTAGTAAAGCATTAGCAAAAGCTAGAGGTATAGAAAGACCTTTAGATGAAATACCAAGTGTAGTAGACTAGATTGGTTTGGGTAAAGCTATTGACAGAGGGGTGGAAAATATTCTGAACAAAGCGTCTAGACCTGGACAAAATATTACTAGGAAACATTTATTAGAAAACATTGGTAAATTCGCTAAAGCTAATGCTATTAATTTTGTATCTGAACGTAGTGAAGAAGGTGTTCAATCTGTAGTTGGTAGTAGATATCAAAGAGGAGAATACGACTATTTAAAAGACAAAGGGATAAATCCTATATCTGCTGCATACAACGCTGGTCTTCTTGGGTATGAAGCCAATCTTGCTTACTTTGGTTTATCAAACGATAATTATCTAAATACAGATGATGAATTAAAGAAGGCGATGGATATTGGTGGATTCATAGGTTTAGTAATGCCATTTGCTGGTAATGCAGTACAATTGAAAAATGCAGTAAGACAGTATGCTTCAGATAAAGAAGTACAAAAACTTATTGCTAAAGGATATAGTAATGCTGAACAGGATAACAAAATGGATGTCTTCCTCGATGCTTTACAAGCTGGTAAAGATATTAATTATGTTACAGATTATTTAGAGTCTGCTAAAAAATTGAAACAGCCTGGAGTAACAGACGAAATGATAGATGAAGACAAAAATCTAGCTACTAATCTGTGGGCTGAATATCGTAATAAATCTATTGATGAAAATTTAAAAGATTTAGGTATTAAGAGAGGCAGCTCTGAGCATAGAAAAATAGTTAAGAACTATCTACATATTAAAGATAGATTAAATGAGGCAGAGCAATCAACTAACGATGTAACCAAAGAGTTAGAAAAGATAATAGAGCAAGGTAAAACTAATAAAGATGATGTATTCCTACAAAAAGCTAGAGAATCTTATGACGCATTTGTTGAAAATAAAAGGTAGTCTGATGAAGATTATCAATACAAAATGAACGCTACTCCAGAATATGCAGACGAAATAGAACAAGATTTTTTATCTACTTTACCTACTTTTGATGAATATTCAAATGCTGTATATGATATTACTTATCTAAAATTATAGAATCAAGCTATAACAGATTTGTATAAAGCTCTTACTAATAGAACTAAAACTTTACAACAGTTATCAGAGGATACTGGTTTAGATGTAGATCTCAGAAATATAAATAATATGAGAAACTACATTAAAAGAGAAAAAGAAAGAATAGAAAGAAACGTTCAACAAATAGTAAGTACATATGGTATACAAAATTTAGATTAGGCTCAAGATCCAGTAAATGCTGAATAGATAAAGAATTATGTAACAGCGTTTGTAATGAATAAAGCTGTAAGAGATAGATTGAGAGATCAAGCCACAGCTTATATTACTGGTAAACTTAAAGCAGAATCATATTAGGATATCAAAGGATATTTGTTCAAAGATTTATCTGAAGAGCAATAGGATAATATTATACAAGAATATACAGATAAAGCACTAAGAGAAGGTAAACCTCAACCTAGTAGAAAATCTATTATATCTAAGTATAATCAACAAGCTCAGATGAAGTATAATGATTTACTAGAATTAGCTGATCAGGAACGTGCGTCTAGAATTGTAGCCAATTCGTTATTTGCTGAACATCTAAGTAAATCAGTTAGATAGGAAAAAGTTGCTAGAAAAGAAAAAGAGGAAGCTGGTGAAGTACTACCAGAAGAGGGAGTAATAGAAAATCCAGCAGCTGCTATTGAAGATACTACTAAGAAACAAGAAAAATTAGAAGTTAAACCAGAAACTCCAATACAAGAAGGAGTACAACAACAGCCTGTAGTACAAGAAACTAAAACAGAAACAGCAGAACCTGTAATACCAGAGTCTATGTCTACAGATGTAGATGAAATTCTTAGAGAAGAAGAGCAAGCTTTACTAAATCAAAAAGGTAGATAGTTAGAAATAGAACCTAGTAGCGAAGATGTTCTGGTGGAAGGTTCTATAGAAGAATAGATACAATAGCCAGAAAAAGAAGTACAGGATATTATAGCCAGAGAAGAAAAAGTTGATGTAACTGTAGACGATGTTAGTCACATAGAAGATAGCACACCTTCTCCACAAGAGCTAGAATAGGAAGATATACGTAACAGAACTTTATAGAATCCTGATGAAGTATCTGGTGTTAGTGAACAAACATCTGAAGAAGTACCAGAAATTGCTGTAGCTACAGATGCTCAAGAAGCAAATGAAGAACAGAACACTAATACAAAAGATAAAAGTAATCCAGTACCACCAACTCCAACTCAAGTAGAAGACAGCAAGCCTGCTCAGGATGCTCCTACTATAACTATAGTTGATGGAGGTATATATGTAAATGATGGAACTACTTTTATATCTGATGAAGTATTGGCAGCAGAAGCTCAAATGCTAGAAGATACTTCTACTGAAGTATATGGAGAAACTGGCTACGCTAATATGAAACCTGAAACTGTTACTAATAACTCTGATGCATTGAGTAATAGAAAGGTATAGAAAGTAAAACATGTTTCTAACACGTTTTTCTTCCAACCAGATGCTACATCTCCAATGAATATTACTGTGAATGGTAAACCTATTACTTTTACTAATAGTAAAGGAGAAGTAATACCTGTATTACCAGGAAAAGAATTATCTAAAAGACTTTTAAAGAACGGTTGGATAAATTCTGTAAATGCTTATTATATAGTAACTAACCATAGATACGGAGACACTTCTCCATATATGCAAGCTATTCACTTAGTATTAGAAGATACTGATGGAGTAATGATAGCTTCTCTAAGAACTCCAGATTATGTAGATAAAGAAATAGCATCTGGTAATTATAATTCTGAACAAGTTCAGTAGTTACAAAAGCAGAAAGAAAAGTTAATAGAAATTAGGCAACAGATAGTAAATGCTTACCTTGGTAGTAATAAAACTATACCTACTACTATTATAAAGTCTGTTAAACCAGCTAAATTAAGAATAAGTAATGGAGAATTTAATAACCAAAAATCTCCAGAAGGAGCTCCTGTAAGACGTAAACTTACAGAAGTTAATGACTTTGGATTAGAACAAAATAACGTAAGAAAGTTAGACCAACAAGTAAAGGAATTGCAAATTGGTTATGGTACTGGTTCTGTAAAAGACTTTGTTACTGAAACTTTTGTAATTCGCAAATTAGGGTCCAATGACGAATTAGCTGGTAATGGTGTTGGTAAATCTGGAGCATTATATATATTCCCAAAAGCAGAACAAACACCTAATGGTTCTATAGCTCCTATTCAATTGTCTATACATAAATTAGATTATGATATTTATGGAGATGAAGTTGAATTGGGAAAAGATGGTAAGGTTAATTCTTTAGCTGAATTAGCATATAAGTTATTAATTGGTAAAGTAAAACTTGGTGGAGCTGAGCAAGATGTGCTTGATATTATTGTTTATAATGGTTCCAAAACCATTATTGGTGATGAAGTTGGAGAAAAATATCCATTTCTAATGGATAAAATGTTGTATTATCATCCTGAAGAAGGTAATACGCATATACAATTTGCTGTAAGAAATTCTAATGGTAGACACATAAAAGTAGAATTTGATCCTAGCAGAGCTTCAGAATCTCAGCATAAATTAGCTATAAGAAAAATAGCTAAAGATCTGCATTGGAATACAGATAAGTATGCTTTATTAGAACCTATACCAGATAGTATTGTTAGACTAGCTACTTCTTATTTTAAACAGTATCCGAATGCTAAACAATTTAAGATAGCAGGTTTAGAGCAATTAGCTTTTACTAGAGAAGACTTAGGAATAGGTACTGATAAAGGACCAGTGTCTTTACTTACTTGGTTAATTAACACTGGTAAAATTGAAACAGATTTAGGTGATACTATATACAGAGCTCCTTTCATATATACAGACGGAGTAGCTGTACCACAAGTTACTGAAACAGAATTAGCTAGTGCAAGCAAACAATAGCCAGTATAGAAATCAGCATAGAAAAAGGTAGAGGAAACTAACAATAAACAAGTAAAATTAGATAATAAACCTATTTATACTACAGGTATAGAATATGTTTCTACTGATGAGAATTGGTCTGAAGAATAGATTAAAGATTGGATGAAAGCTAATTCTCCTCAATACAAATATAAAACTGGTAAATGGCAAATAATTCGTAGAAACGGTAAACTGCAAGCTGCTCAGAAATTAGCTAAAAGGGGTTTAACTTCACAAGTAAAAGGCGAAGGTAAATTAAATGTGGATGAAGCTAGGTAGTGGCTGCAAGACAAACTAGGTATTGACAAATCAGATATTGTTACTTCAGAAGCAGTATTTAGAATGGCTAATGCTCCACAAGTATATGGTGCTTTAAAAGTATGTATGGATAGACTTAGTAGTGATACAGCAGCTAGAATATTCTTATCAGAACAATCTGGGCAAGGAGTAGAATTCCACGAAGGTTTCCATTATGTAAGTTAGTTATTAATAAATGATAAACTTAGAGAACAAGTATATCAAGATTATGTAAAACAATATCCATATTTAAAGGACGCTTCTAAACAAGAAGTAGAAGAAGCTCTTGCTGAAGAATTTAGACAATATATGCTAAATGAAACGAAGCCGTCTATAGCATATAGAATTAAAAAACTATTCAATGTAATACTTAAGGTATTAGGTATTACTAGGAATGGAGATTTAGTTAGAACTTTATTCAATAAGATACGCAAAGGAGAATTTTCAAAATATAAACCATCTAAGTCCACATTAGAAGATTTTGAAAAAAGATTTGGTGGTGCATTATACTATTATGTTCCAGGAGTAGAGGATAAAGAATTAAAGAAAATGGCTTCTATAGCAGACGCTACTACTTTCTATGCAGTAGTAGATTCTTTAAATGCTACAGTAATGGATACATTTAATATTAGTAGTATTGAAGATTTACAAAGTTTACCTAAGAAGATTAATGATATATTTGATGATATTCTAACGACTAACTTAGAGTTAGGAATGTATGATGAATCTCAAGAGCGACTTATCAAAGATGTAATCAACAACAAAGAAGTATTCAAGAAACAAATAGACGATTACTTAAGAAACTTTAGTATTATTAAAAAGAATACTGAAGAATCAGAAGAACAAGAAAGAGAAGAAAGAGAACTTGGAGATAATCCTGATAATACTTGGGATAAAGAAAGTTATACAATAAGTAAAAAAGCCAATGTAGCTTTCAAAGCGAAACTATTCTTTTATTCTATTCCTAAAACTAAATACGAATTTGATCCAGAAACAGGTAATAAATACTTAGTAGAAGAGGAAGATGACTTGTTGATGACTACTAGATCTGAAGATTTCAATGTTGTGTGGAATAAGATATTAGAGAATCTATGGAACGTTGAAAGTTATTTAGACTTAGTAGATAAATGTTATAATCTTGGTAAAGTAGATCCATTCTTTATGACTGTATATAATAAGTTAACTTCAAAAGATGATCCTATTGATGAGGTCACTTAGACTCAAATATTAAATACAGTTAAAAGTGCAAAAAATAGTTTAACTGCAATAATTGTAGAAAGAAAGCAGATACCTTTTGCACAGAGAGGATCTGATGAACAAATAGAATATGCTACACAAGAATATTCTAATAAATTAAAATGGAGAATTCAGAATTCTGATGTATATAGAAAGATAAGTAGATTACCAAAGAAATGGTCGCAATAGTTCTTCTTGTCAGATTTAATTGATGTTAATGAAGATGGTACTAGAACTATAAATCAAGATAAGTTTCATTCTGCTGTGTGGAAACATAAAATATTAATAGATAACGTATTAAAAAGGAAAGATAAAACTTTGGATGATTATATTAAAGTTAGATCTAACTTTATAGATATGTGTAATAATCTATCTATTAATATGGATGATTTAGCATTAGACTATTTACTTACTAATGGAACAGGTTAGCCTAACATGCAATCATTTGAGAATTTCTGGAGATCTGCAAATGCTAGTACTTCTTTAACTAAAAGTATATTAAATAATATTAACATAGCTGCAATTAGAGGTACAAGTAGTATAAAATCCAGAAGTGGAGAAACTGCTAGAACATTTGATAGAATATTTACTAGTAGAAAACCAGATGCTTAGATAAATCTAATGGCTATAGCTTGGGGTAGAACACACCCATCTCCAGAAGAATTTAGTGTAACTGGAGCGGATGGTAATCTAGTATATCCTATTACAGAGAATAATTATATGTCAGACCAAATAAGATGGTTGAAATATAATTTGAACGGTAAAAGAGAATTATTAGGCAAAAATCCTTACTCTGCAAATTCTTTGTTATTACAATCTATAAACAGTAATGCTGATTTAATTAAATTAAATACTTATCTAAACTTAGAAGAGAATCTGCAAAACACTAATCGTGATTACTTTGGTATATCTCCTATAGAGGATTACTTATCTAAAATGACATTTGGATTTAATAATCACTTATTTTGTCCTACTATGTCTGATAAAAAGACATGGCACACTATAAGTGGTATTCAAATGGTCAAGGATTTCTTACCATCTACAGCTATCACTGATTACGAATACAATGAAAACGGAGATATAACTAGAGTTATATTTTAGGATCAAAAGAGAAGATTCTCAGATAGAACTTTAAATATATTCAAAGGATATTTAAGAGATGAATATAATGCTATATAGAAGTATTTTGCTACTAAACAAAGTGTTATAGATAATCCCAATCTATCTGTTGGTAATTACTATGGTAGTAAAAAAGGTAAATACGCTGATGGTAATGGTGGAAGATTTAGATATTTTAATAAGATAACCATTAATGGTGATACTTATAATTTAAATGAAATTCTAGCTAAAGCAGAATATTCTAATGACTCACAATCTATACAAGATATTCTTAATGTAATCAAATAGGCATTAGATAACGATACTGTAATTAAGGAAGCTATCAATGATTTATTAGTAGGTTATGTAAATAATGAAATATCAAAAGCTGTAGAGTTAGGTGTAATAGGTGAAGACTTAAGTAATAAGTATATACCTATAAACTTTGTAGAAGAATTTGAAAAAATAAGTTCTAAAACTGATAGTAGAGATAAAGGAACAGATGTGATATACTCTATCATAGCTTCACATGCCATCAACAGTGCGATTTCTACTATAGAAATAGAGAAATGTTTTACTGGAGATCCAGCATTATATAAATGGCAAAAAGAACTTATGGTATATAAGCCCAATGATGATTCATTTGTGCCTGTTATATCAGATGAAAGAACATTAGAAGCTTGGATAGATAAACATGACCCAGATGGAGATAAATCAAGTTATTCTGCTTATTATATGATAACTGGTAGAGATGTAGATAAAATTAAACGTCTATCTTCAGTATTGTCTACTGGAACAAACTTGAGAACTAAATGGGGAGATACTAAGGATTAGGAAGATAGAAGTGATTCTAAATTCCAAGTATTATAGTTATCAGATAATGAAATAGGATCTACAGTATATGATACATTATATAGTATGTTTAGAAAATCCTTAATAAAGGATATGTTCCAAAAAGAGTTTGGTGTTACTGATTAGCAAGCATTAAATGCTGTTAAGGACGATCATGCTATAGAAAGTACATTAGGTAGATTACGTAAAAAGAATCCAGATGCTATTAAGTTTATTGAACAACAAGCTAAAAATAGCGCTAAACCATATGCTGACGGAGAAATTAATCAAGCAGATGCTGCTGTTTACATCAGACCAGAGTTCTATAAGAGATTGATGAAGTCTTTAGGAGAATGGAGTCCTGAAATCGAAGAAGCTTATAATATTATGGAGTCTGATGATAGCTGGTTGAGTGATACTGAGAAGTATCAAAAAGCAATTAAAGCTATCACACAACCTCTTAAAATGGTTTACTTTGGTGATCACTTTGATTAGACTCTTGGTATGAATGTAAACACATTTGATAAAATGGCTTTATTCCCACTATTTAAGACTTTTGCTAAAGCTGATAATAAATATTTATACGATCGTATGAATGATGCTAGTAAAGGTTATATAGACATGGTAGCGTTTGAATCAGCTATTAAAGTTGGTGGTAGAAAGAAGTTATCATTCTATAAAGATGGTAAAGTAAACTTATCTGAATTAACATCTAATAGTGATATAGACGGCATTTCTGGTAAAGGATTGGCAACATATACTTAGGATTTAACTCAAATTAGGTTGCAGTTAAATACTGATCCACACGAACACCTTGAAAGATCATTTGGTACACAAGCTATTAAAATTGGTTTTGCTAACGTAGTAGATACTCGTACTTATGGAGAAAATAAAGGATTAGCTGTAAAAGGTTCTGAAATTAAGAAGAACATTATGGATGCTATTAACTCACTATCCAGAATAGGTTAGAATAAAATAAGAAAAGAGTTCTTTACTAACGGCAAAGTAGATAATCGCAAAATAGTAAATTATCTTTAGAGATAGGCTACAAATTCAGGTATGTCTGCTGAAATAATTGCCAATTTAACAGTTGATGAAAATGGAAATATTATAGTACCAATTGAAGCTCAAAGTATTAGAGATTGGATTCAAACTAAGATAACTTCTTTTGTCAATAAAGCAGTAGTAGATGTAAATACTCCTGGTGGTTCTGCTATTCAGATGTCTTCATTTGCATATGAAGCTGTTGGTAGAAGTGTAAAAACTGATGTAGAATTAGGTTCAGCTTTTAATCAAGGAAAGAAATTAAAATTCTTAGCTAAAGAAGGTCATATGCAAGTTATACTTAGTGAAAACTTCTTTAGAGATATATTACCAGAAGAACTTAAAAGTGCAAGTTTTTATAGTAAACGCAAATGGTTAATTGATAATGGTATAATAGGTAGTAGAATGGTAGACGGTGTAGAAGTAGAATCTAAACCTTATGGTATAGGATATCGTATTCCTACACAGGGTTTGTCTTCCATGTTCTCATTCCAAGTGGCTGATATTATGCCAACTACTATTGGTGATACAATTATAGTTCCGGAAGAATTTACAGCTATGACTGGTTCTGACTTCGATGTTGATAAACTTTATCTAGCTACATATACATATAAAGATGGTAAAAGAGTAAGTTCTGACGAAAAATCGGAACAAGGTTACGTTAATAAGTTGCTAGATAATTACTCATTAGTACTAACTGACTTTACTAATATTGCTGAAACTAGAGCTTCTATTGATACATTAACAAAGATTCTTCAAAAGCAGATTCTTCCAATAGTTCAACCAAAAAATACTGTAGAAGTAAATCCTATGTATGAATTAGCTCCTTCTTTCTAGCTTTCTAGAAAGACAGAGTATACTGGTGGTAAAGCTGGTATTGCTCCATTTGCACTTAACTCTACTAATCATGCATTAACTCAATTTACTCACCTATGTATCAATTATTCTAATGCTAATAGATATAACTTAGGTCAGTTAGATTAGGTATATGGAGAAGATGATCAACGTATTATGGACTGGCTGTCAGCATTGATTAATGCTCACGTGGACGTTGCCAAAGACCCATATATTATGGCTTTGAACGTAAACTCCATTACTTATAATATGACCTCTTTGCTTATCAGAGGTGGTAAAGGTGAGAATACTTTCTACTTCTTAGCGCAACCTGCATTGCGTAGGTTTACTAAAGAAATGTTAGAAAGTAAAGGTATAATAGGTGCAGAAAAAGGAATAACTGAAAGAGATAAACTTAAATCTATAGCCAAAGAATATATGACTTCTTTAAGAGAAACCATTGTATCATTAGATGATAGTGACTCTAATAAAGCAAAATATGCACAGTATTATAATAGTTTAGCTAGTGAATATTCACTCCAATCTATAGATGGGTACGATGCTGTTGAAGTAAATTATAATGATGTGTTTGATAAAAAAGTAGCGTCTGAAGCGTTAAAAAAACCAAAAGAAGTCAATGGGTTATATCAACAAGTCATATCTATTAGAGCTTATCAAGATTTATCTTCAGATACAGAAGTTTTATCAAATTTAGTTCAATTATCATAGATTGATACTAAGAAATTTGGTAATACTTTACCATTACAGTTAAATTTCAAACGTAGATTAAATAGATATATAGATAATTATCAAAGTAGGTTCTATATTAATGGTGCTGATAATATAGAAAAACCTATAAACTATTACTTATCTTCTACATTCCTTAAGTAGAAACTAGATGCTGGTATAAATACTCCTAGAATATTATTAAGCGGACAGGTCATAGAAGCTACAAAAGGATATAAGACAATATTTAATGCTGCATGTGACTTCTTTTTAGGTAATTCTTCAGATAAAAACACTGTAGCTGAATTATCAAAAATATTAACTACCTCACTAAGAACTAAAGCTGTAGTGAATGCAGTTGAGGACTTTAATATTAGCGATAAGAAATTCCTTAATATGTTAAGAGGACCTAAAAGTATAGCTAAAAGGTTAACTTAGATTAAAAATGATTTAAGAAAACGTAATGATTTACCAGCAATTGCGTTCAATGGTCATATTAAGAATGAGTTACTTAACTATCTACAAGAATATGCATCTGATGGTACTAACTAGAAATATGATAGAATAGTAACAGCAGATAACGCTTTAACTAATACTGCTACTTATGAAAACAGATTATTGTCAGCATATCAAGATCTACTAGACTGTGAAGATGAAGGTATAAGAAAGTTTGCTAATAGATTGGGTGTATATGCTTACTTAACTAGTTTCGATAATAGAAGTACTGATTCATTCTTCGATGTAATAACTACTGCTTGGAAGAAACAAAAAGGTTATTCAGATGCAATTAAAGCTGCTATAGAAATACTTAATAATGATAAATTAGTAGGTATGGACTATTTTGGTTTTAATTCTGAAAACATGCAGAATAATAACTTTACAGAGTTATTTACAGAAATAGCTAGAAACGCTTATAGAAACGATAGGATAGTTAAACCATATCAATTAAGTAATTACGATAATAAATATGGTACATTAGTTCAAATAAAACCCGAATCTAAGCCAATACCAGCAGTATTTAGTAGTTGGAGAGCTAATCAACCGTTTATTAAGATTCAACTTAATCCTAATGACATCAATAGTTATATATTGTATCAGAAAGTAGCAACAGTATATCAAACTGATGAAAATGGTGATCCAGTAAAAAATACAAAACAATCTGTATATAAAATTATACCAGCTTTAGGTACTAAAGATGATAGAAAAGTTTACTATGAATATCAAAAACAATCTGGGGAACAATCTGCATTTGAAGAAAACGCTTTACCTAAAGAAGCTATTTGGAACAATGGACAAATAGAACAATTAGTCTAGAAATTTTTTGAACCTATGACAAATAAAAATCATACCACTTTAGTGTATGAATCTTCAGATGCTATAGTAATTAATACTGTAGAAAAACAAGAAATAGTTAGCTTTGAAGAGCCAGAAGTTACAACAGTAGGTTCAGATTTAGAAGCATCTAATGAAATACATAATACAGAAGATACTTAGTCTTCTACTATTTATGGAGAAGTAGACGAACAAATTTCTACAATAACGGTAGGACAAGATGATTCTGTTACGTTATCAGATATGCAAGTAGATATGGAAGATGGAACTTAGACTATAATAAGTGACGATGTATTGAATTTTACAGAAATAACTGATGATGTGTTTGGAGAAAGTCCATACTTTGATTCTATATTAAATGCTGGTATTACTCAGTATGAATAGGTACAAGATATAATTACAGATATGAATACTGGGACTGATACTGTTCAAGATATGAAATTTAATGATGAAGCTTATAAAAACTGTAAAGGTAAATAATTATGATTATATGTCCAAATTTTAGTGATAAGAATGTCCTAAAAGAATTTAATGAATTAAAAGAATTGGTAGGCGAAATTGGCGCCTACCATATCTGGAATGAAAACAATGGTAATCCTATTGATTAGACAAAAGATGGTAAGCCATCTAAGCTATTTTCAGACTTACTGTAGTATTATAATGGAGACAGAGCTGCTGCTATAAAAGGAAAAGCTAAAACCTTTACAGAAACGTTTAGTATGTGGTTTGAAGGATCTACAGCTATAGATGAAAACGGTGAACCTATTATTACAGAATTTGATGGAGATAGAGTGTTTGTTTCTGATCCAGAATATGATTCTACTAAAGAATTAACAGAATTAGATACATCTAAAATTAAATCTGTTGATAATACTGGTTCTTTTTCCGCTTCTGATAGTAGAACAAAGGGATCAGAGCTAGATGAATCATTGTAGTATTACTTAACTAATAGTCTAGATGAAAGGTATCAACAAGATGTACAAGAATATATAGAAGCATACAGATAGTATTTTGATAAATATGATTATGCTACTAAAGAAAATCTTGAAAAAGAATTAGAAAGAGTAATACAAAAAATACACGATGGTCTTAAAGCTAGATTATATACTCTGAATAAAAAAGACACCAATGTTACAGATGAATTTAAAGCAGCTTTAACATTACAAATATCTGAATTAGAAAATAGGACAGTAGATAGAATTTAGAATATAACTAACTTTATATATAGTACTAAATATGATATATTATCTACCATAAGACAAATCAGAGATGTGGTAAATGGAGTGTAGGATAAAATGACACTAAAGTAGCTGTTGGATTTAAAACAAGATTTCTTTAATTTTTATTGTCCAATGCTAGATGAATGTGTTAATACTTTATCTGCTACAGAAGAATATAAATATATAGTTGGAGAAAATCTATATAGAAATTTATTAAAGGAAGCAAAAAGAATGCAGACTATCCTAAATGTAGGAGCTAACAATGTTAATAATATGATTACTAAGTAGTCTGCTGAAGAAATTAGAAGAATTGGTATATCTGTTAATAGTCCAACTATAGAAAATTATATATAGGAACATCAAGAAACAGTAGGTAAAGACATATTAGCTATTACTGCTTGGGTAGGAGCTGGAGATAAAATTAATGACGAAGCCATTAGAGCTTTATTTCATATAACTCAAAATGCAGAATTTGAAGTTAATAGAGCTACTTACGAAAAGTATAATAAACTAACAGAACTATTAAAAAAAGCTGGTACTTTTAATCAAAAAAAATTAGTAGAGCTTGATGAAAATGGTTTACCTACTGGATATCTAGTCAGAAAAAGAAACTACGGTAGATTTAATAATGACTATAAACAATTCTTAAAGTAGCTCAGAAGTGATTTAGGCATGTTAGATGTAGATGATTTACGTTCTGTAAATCCAACTATACGTACAGAGTATAATAAAAGAAAAAATAAATGGTTATCAGAACATTGCGAAAGAAAATATACTCCTGAATACTATGAGCTATTTAATAACCTATCACCTTTAGCCGCTGATGCTAGAGAATTAGTACAAATAAAAATACACAAACTACTAGATACTGTAAAAGACGCTAATGGATTCTATGACACAAGTAAGTTGTCAGAAGAAAATCAAAGTAAACTAAAGGATTTATATTTAGAAAAAAAATAGTTAGCTAGTATATACGGTATAGATGGAAAATTAAAGCAAGGTGAAGAATATGAAATAGCTGTAGAACTAGCTGCATTAAATGATAAGTTGTCTAAAGGTATGGTTTTAAAATCAAATAAAGCATTATTTGATAAAATTAAGGCTGAAAAAAAAGCGAGTTTATCTGAAGCTCAGTATCAAAGATGGTTATAGTATAATTCTAGAGATGAGTATACTTAGGAATTCTACGATGATCTTTCTAAAGTAGAAAGATCTGAAATAAATAATGAATCAGATAAAAAGCTATATGAATAGTTACAAGAAAGAAAAAGAGCCATACTTAAACAATTTAGAGATGATAAGACACACGAAATTGAAAAATTAATACCAGGAGTTGCTCAGGCTGAATTAGATAAAATAGATGTAGATTTATATAAGATAAGAAAAAGAAACGGTAAAAAGAAAACTACTGGATTAAAATTCAATGATATAGCTAAAGTAATACCATCTAAATTATTTTATAAACTTAGAGCTGATGCCATTGCTAATGGAACTTTAGCAGAATTTGAAATGACACATTGCAATAGAGATAGTCAAGGTAATATATATCCTAAATCTTATCTCACAACAGTTGTTCCAGTAAAAGAAAAATATATACTTAAAGAACAGCCATCTATATACTTTTCAGAGGTAGATTAGAATTCTCCATTCGTTAATAAGAATTATAAACCAGAAGTTGAAGACTAGGGAGAATACTATTTGCCTAAATTAGAACTATACGATAATTCAGAAGCATTTAATAAAGTATCTTCAAATGAAGATTTACATGAATTATACAAAGAATGTGTGAATACTCTTAAAGAATCAAATAGCAAACTTACTAATCTTACTAATTTAAGTTCATATAGATTGCCACAAATATCAGGTTCTATGTGGAGATATGTTAGAGCTAGAGGATTTGAAGGCTTTAAAGAATACTGGAAAGATAAGGTGTCCACTAGAAATGATGATACTGGCTTGAATGATGAAGCAGTAGATACTGGTACAGATAAATTATATTTTGTTCCATAGAATTATGTTAAAAGTCTGGATGATCCTTCTACTATTACAGCTAATACTGTTGGCTCTATAGTAGAGTATTTTAAAATGGCTGAAAACTTTAGAATAAAAAGTGAACTCAAACCTAAAACCGAAGCTATCTTACAATTTATAGGCAATCGAGACGTTAAAAGTAAGTACAGAGGGAGAAGTAAAAAAGGATAGGAATCTAATATATATAAGTTTGCTAAAAGTTTCGTAGAGATGAATATATATGACATTAAGACTAAATCTGCTATATGGGATATCAAAGAAAGAGATTATTCTATACTAGGATTTAAAGGTCATATAAAACCTAGAAAAGTTAATTTTACTAAATTAATGCTAGGATTAAAAGCATTAGGAACTACCGTAAATCTAGGTTTAAATATTATATGTGCTACTACCGGCTTTTTTACGGCAGTTTATAATGATATAATTAATTCGCTTTCTGGTAGGTATTATAGTTTTGGAGATAGTATTAATGGTGCTAAAGCTTTGATTGTAGACTTATTTAAAAATAATTTCAGTTTACTTAGTGATTATCACAATAGTACATAGATGAAACTAATGGAATATTTTCAAGTAGGTGCTGAAATAAAAACAGATAGACTTAATCTATCTACTTTTCAAAAACAAATAGCTAGAAACTGGGCTTTTGGAGTATACTCTTTAAGTGATTATGTCGTAAAGGGTCATATACTAAATTCTGTTATGTACAACTATAGATACGTAAATGGAGAGTTTCTTAGTAGAGAAGAATTTAAACGTAAATATAGTAATGATGAAGTAATGTTAAATCAATGGAACACATTTAGATCCTCTAGAGATTTAGTAGAGTATAAAAATGGAAATATCGTAACCAAAGACCCTGCTTATCAAAAAGCCTGGGATGCTAAAAAAGAAACCATTGGTAACACTGCTAGAAATTTAGCTCAATCTGCTGATGGTTAGCTTACTCCACTATAGAAAACTATGTTAAGTAGTAATATTATAGGAAGTTTAGTAATGATGCATAGACAGTTTATGCCTATTATACTTCAAGAAAGATGGGTATAGAATAGACAATGGGATTATAGTTCTCAAAGATATAAAGAGGCTTTGTTTAGAGTTCCTTTTAGTATTATTTCTGCAATAAGAAGAGATACTAGGAATATTAGTTTATGGTAGAAGTATATGTAGAATTCTACATACGATTAGCGTAGAGTAATAAGACAATTATCTTTAGAACTAATAGGTGTACATATATTGCATTTCTTCTTAATGCCAATAGCAAAGGCTTGGGCAGATGATGATAAAGATAATATATTAAAACAATTATTAGCTTTTGCTTTAGTAAGAACAGATTTTGAAACTATGATGTCTTCTACCCCTTGGGCAATCCAAGACGCTATCTCAACTATCAAAACTCCATTCCCCATTTATAGTTATTATGATAACTTTTCTGGATTAATTTCTACTGTACCAGCATGGGTACATAATCTGATTAATAATGAAGATGAAAAAATAGATAGAGGCGCTTATAAAGGTTTTTCTCCTACTTTTAAATTTGGAATGAAAATAACTCCGTTTAAAAATATATGGGAATTATAGGATATACCTTCTAAAAGAAGATATTACGAAACTCAAATTGCAAATAGAGATTCTGATTAATGAAAAAGGCTGGATTATTTCCAGCCTTTTATTTTTAACAAGTACAAGTATAATCAGAGCAAAAGTCATTTGACTTAAGCAAATCATCAAATTGATCTAAGTAGTCTTTCCAAATAACAACTAAATCTTTTACATCTAAATAACTATCAGTAAATCTACCTTTTTTACAGAACTCTAATTCTTGTATTTTATCTTTACTAACCTTAAATGAAAAGACAATATAAGATTGTTTATTTATAGTATAAGGAAACCAGTTATAATACGTTTTATTACAACTGATTTCCTCTATTTTTTTAGATAGTTCATAATGACTACTAAACTTATAAACTAAATATAATTTTCCTTCAGAATTGTCTCCTTTTAAATTTGTATACATATTTACAAATGCTGGACAATCAAAGTAAGATATCTTCGCTTCTATAAAATCACTTAAAAATATTAAGCATTTATTATAGTTTTTCAACACCATCACCTTCGTAGTATTCTACTGAGTGATCCCATTGATCTGTACTGATATGATATGAAATTTTCTGTAAAGAATTGTTAATTAAATCAACTTTCTCACTGAGTATTTTATCATTTTTCATGTTAAACACTCTAATTTGATTTTCAGAATCTTTACCTATGGCAATAATATATGCTTCAAAATCATATTCTTCAGAATTAAGATTTAATACCTCTTGCATATACCATTGAATTGCTAATCCATAATAAGCAATTTGTCTGTAATAATCATATTCTTCTACAGAATGTGCAAAATCATAGACATTTACAGTTGTTTTTAAGTCAATTAGAATTATCTTCTTATTAACATGATCAAAACATACTCTATCTAGTAAAGATTTACATTTAATATTATTGATTCTATTAACTTGCCAGTTAATATGAAATTCATTATGAGTTTCAAAAGTAGATGGTAAATTAAAAAGCAATTCATTTGCTTTCTTGTGATTCTGAATATTTTCCTTAATCTTCTTAAGCATTTGTAAATCAGCAAAGCTAATTATCTTCTTATTATCATCTTTCTTACTCAAGTATTCTAAGTAATCTTGATAAATCATAATAAGACCTTCAGCTTCTTCAATACATTTCTCATCAGATTTCTTATTACTATAAGCTTTTTTATAAGCAGATAGTTTAAGCTTATCTTGAGATTCTAATGGATTTACTTGCATAAGTCTATGATACTCATCTAATAAATCCTTTTGCTGTTTTACTTTAGGTGTTGCAAAATCAAGAATAATATAATCTTTCCAGAATTCATCTGGTTGAAGTAAATATTCATGAATCATAGTTCCTTTTTCAAGAAAAGAAAAGTTCATTCCCTCTTCTTTTCCATCAAGCATATCACGAAAATACCTAGGACCTCTTTTAATAAACCATCCTATTGCAGAATTACTTACTCTGCTATTATCTTCGTAATAAGGAATACTAATATCCATCTTATTCTTTAACATACTCTATAATTACTTTTTCTTCTATAGCTTGTATTTCTATAGTATTATCAATAACATTATTGAACATTGCTTCAATTGCAATACGTTCATTATCTGTAACAATTCCTTCTACTTTCATACTTAATCCTCCATGTCGCTAATTACAGCTGACTCAGGAACTTCTGCTGAAGTATCCCAAACTAATTCATCTTCTTTATCTTGTTGTAGTTCAACTTCTTTAAATGTCTTAAGCCAATCTGCTACATTATTATTGTACGCTTGACTAATAAGTTTATCTAAGAATGCTTGTTCTACTTGTTTCTTTTCTTTTTCTGTCATAATATCTAACACTACAAATTCATAATTCTTTTTAAAACTATAACAACCATTCAATCTAGAACAATTGTATCTTCCAGAATTTACGTCACTAGATCCATCATGCCAATGTCCATATAAATGATATTTACTCTTTCCAAAGGAGAAAACATCTAGAGCTTCATTACAAAATGGATTATCATGTGTTAATAGTATATCACACTGTGGTATATCTTCATAAGTATCAAATCTACTAAATGCCCATCTGTCCTCTTGAAATTCAATTGGCTTAATCCAAGGAGATCCGTAGAATTTAACACCTTCATATATATACATTTCATCTATAAGAAATACTAATTTACCTTTAGATAAAATTTGCATATGATCTTTAAAAGAACCCCATTCATTTAATTTATACTTATATTCTAAGTAAAAATCATGATTACCTGGTATAATAATTACCTTCTTACAAGGTAATTTATCTATCCACTTTATGAATTTTGTTTCCCACCAATATTTAGATGCTTCAATATTTCTTTGAGCACTTAATGTTACTATATCACCACATATACATAGTACATCACACTCAGGTATATTCTCAATGAGATTACCATGTATATCACTTATACCGCATATTTTCATGTTTATATAAGTTAAAAGGCTAGAATATATCTAGCCTTATTTGTTTTCATGCTGCACCACAACATTCGTAATCATCATCACTATATTCATTATCTTCATTATCATACTCATCGTCATATTCTACAGTATCACTAACTTTAGTTGGTATATTTTCAGTAGAGATATTCATAATGTTTATGATTTCCTGAAGACTAATATCTTCATCTTCTAGCATTTTGACTTCACTCATGAAAGAAACAATGTTATCCATAGAAAGCAGTTTAATATTTTCTTTACAGAATTTTACTACTTCTTCTTTGTTCTTAATACCAAAATCATCAGCTAACATTGGTAAGAATGCAGCATTTTCATCAGGAGAATATCGACGTAAATAGCGAATACGTGAACAACGATCTTGCATATACTGACTAACTCGGCTTAAGTCATTGCAAGTCATAATTACTAGTTTCTGTGCAGTCTTTTCAACTCCATCTAAGAAATCTAGCATACACTCAGTTTTGAAGTTCTTTTCAACTTCATCAAACAAAACACATACTGGAGTAGTAAAGGACTTAAAAAACTTAATAAGTTTACCTTCTGGATAATCAGGATTAACTACAATAATAGGTAAACCTGATTCCTTAGCTAATATTTTTGCCATTACAGTCTTACCTGTACCTTTAGTACCAGCTAGCATTACACCAGTAGTATTTGTATTTGCTTTATTAAAATAGGTTATAATACGCTTCTTAAATATATCATCTGTTTTAGTAGAATAGACTTTCTTTGGTAGATTTAATTCACCATTTTCCTTAAATATAGGTGAATCTTCCCATCTATTCCAACTCAGATCATATACTTTACCAGGTATCAAATCATAATCAGCACCTTTAGGTTTTGCAATTATCTGTTCTCCTATTTTAATAAATTCATTCTTTGTCATAATCTGAAAATTTAAGATTTTAATTTGTTGATTAACTCATCAACTTGTTTTTTATTCTTTACTAAATAAAATTTAGTATCGGGTTCATTCAAGCTTAAATAATACTTGAATAGTTTTTCTCTATTTGCCCAAGAATCTGTAGCAAATCCTTTGCATTCTATAACAAAACCATCTCCTACAAAATCTGGTAAATAAGTAATAGCTCTAACTGTAGAGTTATTATATACAAACTTAGGAAGTAAAATATATCTATGCTGTTCGTATTCAGCTGATATACCTGCTTCCTTTAGTTTCTAATACGTATAAGCTTCTAACTTAGATCGAAATACTATTCCATCTATTTCTTGTTTAGTAGCATTACGCACTTTCTTGTTTAAGGCTTGCTTTAGCATAGTCAATATAATGTTGTACACTATCTTTAGTTATTTTAAACGTTTCAATTCTTTCAGAGAAATTACCGTTTTCATCCGTAAATCCTACTGAATGTAAGAAAGAATAATCTTTATTATGTTTAAAAGCTTTAAACATTTCTTTAATTGAATTTGCTATAAACTTACGTTTTTTATTCCATTCAGTAAATTCTCCATGCAACAACACACTCACTAATTTGATTGGAATTAATAACAACTTTCCAAGTATTAGAGCTAAATCAAAAGGTAATGCTATTACTTTACCTATAGTTTTTAATAGTTTCATCTAACCAATTTTTTATCTCTTCAAAGCTATTTGCTTTAACAGCATCAGATACGTCTTTAGCTTTGAATTTTTTGTTAATAAACATTGCTTCTAAGCCTGTTTCTCGGCTTAATTTGCGACTTCTTTTTACTCCAGCAGTATCTCTATCAAATAGTATTATAATACGCTTAAAACGCGTCTTAAGTTGCTCTAATACATCTTTAGGTAGAAATGTACTCTCTGAAGATGGAGAAACTGCTGGATAACCCATTTCATGCAAACACATAACATCTTTCATGGACTTTGTGATAAATAATATATCACCTTTCTGAGGCAACTGCTCATAGCCTTGGATATCATAGTCTGTAAGATTGTTTCTCCACTTAGTATATTTATCTGCTAGTGGTCTATATATCTTAAAGTTATTATAGACCTTATATGCATACATTGGATTTTCTCGTTTATAAGTACCCTTTACTATGCCATTACATAAATAATATTTAATACTATTTACATTGAATTTCTTTAGAGTATTTATAGAAATATTGAACTGTTTCCAGTAATTGATATCTACATCAGTAAATTCCTGACGTACTACACCAATTACTGTTTCAGTTGGCGGTATATATTGCTTAGAGCTAACGAGTTTAGTGTTATTAGTAATGTTTAACTTATCTACTATATCTGATAGTATATCATTATATTCTGTTTTACCAGTAAATAATGACACAAATTTAATTACATTACCACATTCACCTGTTCCATGATCTTTAAAAAGTAGTTGTTTAGTACGTTTACTATAGTAAATACCAAAGGATGGATTTTTATCCTTCCTAAATGGACTATTATATATCATACCTACTTTAAATTGACCTATATATTTTGCATATATATCATATTCTGTTACTTTAGAAAGTATCCAATCTAAAGTAATATTATCTGGGAGTTTTGCTCGCTTTCTACTATACATATGCAATCTGTTTTAGTTTGCTACTAGTCGTGGAATCGAACCACGCCTATCCAGAGATAGATTTTTATTTCTGCTGTGCAGGCTCACGCTTCCACAAATTATCTAATATCCTTAAATTGATAGTGCCATATAGGATTATTATAAATCCTCCTAGTAGTTGAAACTATTCTTCTTTGTTAAATAGTTTCGATATTCTTTCTATAGTTGATTCTGCATCTTCATCAGTTAAAGCTTCACCTGTCTGAATGTAGATGTCAGAAGTTGTTTCTTTCTTCATTGGTCTAACTGCATGTCCATATCCGAAATTCATATTAAATTTAGCATTCCAGAATTTAAACATCCAGTATCTAAAGAACCAAGGAGATATTGCTGTAAGTATTTGTCCTTTAATTAAAGGATCTTCAAACTTTTTAATTATAACTTCAACCCCAAGAAATCCTATAGGCTCTCCATTAAAATAACCAGGATCTTCATTATCTGCATATGCAGATATTTGTACTCTGTATCCTTGAGATTCTAGCATATCTATTATTCTCATAGCAGTATATGCACGGATCATAAGATTTTCAGCTGAACACCAGCAATTCTCACATATAGAAATATGAAGTTTGACGAACTTACCAGTACCTATACCATGTGTAGGTATTCTTTTCTTTAGGCAAGGTAGACCTTCTATGTACCGATCAAAGTTCATATCATCTCCATCAGAATCATCGTATTTATATTTATGTTTACGACCTCCTAGATTTATATCCTTTTCTATTTTCTTTAAATTATCTAAACCTTTGGTATAACTATATTTAGAATCATATATTTCTGCTGTAGATAATCCTCTAAAACTAGGATCATCGTTACTTTCAATATCATTTATTTCAGCAGGATCACCTCCTTCAATATTGTCACATTCTCTATAAAATTCATCTAATGAATTTATATTAATATTTAAATTCAGTTTTTTCATTACGCTGCTGTTTTAAGTTCCATTGTTGAAGTAGAATTTGAAAAACGGTTACGTATAAATTCAATTGTTGAATCAACACTTTGTCTAGTTTTATTTTCTTCTACTTTTTGAATATATTGTTTTACTATATTCTTTTCGGTATCAGACCAGTTAATAATAAGCATATCTTTCCAGTCTGACATACCTACTTTTTTCATCTTTTCTGCTGCTTGAATCATACGAGTAGATGCAATACGGCGTAATGAATTTATTTTAATGCAGTCGCGTAGTAAATAAATATAATCTACTACTTCGTGATCAAATTGTGACTCATATTTAACAGAGTAATTTACTTCAATTATTGCTCCAGTAAAACGGTCAATTGTTGAAGCATCTAGTTGGTTATTAGCAACATACTGACGATCTGCTCCATTACCAAAAGTATTTGATGTAGCAATAATGATACATTCAGGATGTCGTAAAACAGTACCTGTAGTAGTCTCTATTTCACCGTTTGCCAATGCTGCATTAATAACCTGTGCTACAGATGGATCGAGCGCAGTCATCTCATCTATAAGGATTATTGACTTCTTAGCATAGAATTCAGCAAACTTAGTTGCTTCACGAGTAGGATATTTATATCCTGTAAATTCTGTTGCAGAAGTACCAATACCACAAGAAATACATAAGTAAGGAATATCTAGTTCTTTAGCTGTATTACGAGCTATAGTTGATTTACCACAACCAGCTGGACCAACCATCCAGATGTTATTCATACCTGCTTTAATTAAACTTTTAAGCTTGTCTTCTGGTTCTAGTGAACTAAATGAGAATTGAATTTTCTTTAATTCTTCTTTTTCCTTTTCTTCTTCCTCTTTCTTTTTAAATTCTTCTTCTAATTTGTTAAGCAATTCTTTGATTTCTGTTTTACTTCCAAATTGTTCTAGTGCTTTTTTCTCTATTTTTTTCTTCTTTTTGAGATCTGCTATATTAGCTATTTTAATAGCTCTACTACATACTTTGTACTCTTGTCCAGTACAATTTGTCATAGTATATTCTCTGGATTGTCCTTTCTTTCCTTTTACTTCTGAAGTTAATATTAAGAAAATACCTTGCTGTGCTTGTTGTTTTCCTTTAGGATTGTTATATTTTATACTACCATAAAATATATTTCCAGGTTTTAAATCATGAACATTTGTGTTACTATTAACTAAAATATTATTTTCAGGTGTATTATCTTCTTGATTTTCAATCTGTTTATCATGCTCTGTAGCTTCAGATACTTCAGTATCTTGAGTTTCCGTATTTGCATCTACAGGATCTTTTAATTTTTGCTCTTTCGCACTAGACTTTGCAGGTTGATCTTTTTCTATATCTTGAATATGTTCTATTTCTACCATGATGATTTATTTTAATGATTAAAAAAGAATAAGGGTAGCTTTTACACTACCCTTATTTATTAATAATGATCTACTTTATATTAAAACGGCAGATCATCTGTTTTATCTGTAAAAGCTTGTGTATTAGTAGTAGATGAAGTTGTACTAAACGGATTATCGTTTTTTACTTCTTTATCAGCTACAACAGGCTTTGTAAATTGGTCAATATTTAGCATAGCAATAGAAGATGATTTACCTTCTGGCAATTCCATAGGTTCAATAAAAGTATACTTAGCATAATTAGGTAAAGTAGTATATCCTTTATCATTGTATACTATTTTCGCTCTAAGTTTTTTACTCTTATCTACTTTGTTCAGCATATCAGTAATCCACTGAGCAAACTGTTCAAAGCTTTCTCCATTAAAGTCAAGCTCTTCATCTTTATAGTAACAGTTAAGTATCTGCAACATACGAGAATACTGCTTATCCATTTTTGTCTGGAGTTGTTCTTCTGTAGTTACAAACCCACCAAGTGTAGGTTTCCACTCTGTATGGGTTAATGTTGCTCCATCTTTCTCAAAAACAATTTCTAAGAATTGATTACCATTCGGAGAAACTTCTGTTTTTACACTCTTCAATACTACATTTTCAATAATACCAGCGGGAATATACTTAATATCACTTTTGCTAATACTTGCTGCACGTTCTTTACTATATGTCATAATTTCAATATTTTAATTTTTTATTCCGGTAAAAATATTCTATCCATGTGAAAAGTAATGTTATTATTTTCATCACTTTCCGCTACTACAATTTTTTTTCCTCTAAGATGTAAAGCTCTAGCTTCTCTTACAGTTCCTTCACCACCTTCAAATGAAATAATCGTTTCATTTTTCTTTCTATAGCAATATCCAATAGCATCTGCTTCTCCACAAAGTATATCTCCTAGTTTTCCAGTAAGATCTATTGCTATTTCAGTAACATCTTGTCCATCGTAGTTAACCATTTTATCTTTTAAATGTGTAACTAAGATTAATGATTCACATAAATCTCTGAACATATCAATTACTTTTCTAACAGCAGTACGTAAAAACTGGTATCCACTACCTTGTGCTAGTGTACGTACATCAGTACCTTGCCAGTTTTTACCTTGTGGAGTTTGCTTATAAAGTATTGCTGCGTAGTCTAGACACATCTCTTCTAATCTAGTAGCATTGTCGATAGTAATATATTTATATGGAAATTTTCCATTATTGTTCTTAATTTCATTTCTTAAAGCATTTGCAATATCTGCGAAATCTTGAATAGATCTTGCTTGGACTACCATAGCAGATAATGCAGTATATCCATTTTCAAGATCAATTACTAAATTATTTTCGAGAGATGCAATACAAGAAGATTTACCAGCCTTAGGTCTTCCGGCTAAAATTAAAAACTTCGGATTCACCGTTTGTGGTGTACTTTTCTCTTTTGGTAGTATTAACATATTAAAATAGGTTAATGCTTTACCTGTGAGATTCTGAAATTATCTGACAAAAACTGAAATTTTTACACAACGTAAAGTTATTCGTTATTCATTATTGAGAATATTGTTAACAGTAGTACTGTTACTAATATTAATAATAACATTTACTATATTATTTTTATCTGCTTTACGATAGTTATTCAAAAACAGACTGGGATTATCAATAGGAATAATTGTATAACCAATTTGAATAAACTTCTGGTAAATACGTACAGGTTGACCCATGTAAGTAAAATCGTAACCACGATCTTCTTCATAGTCTTCCATAATCTTAGCATATTCTGCTAATCGTTTTAATGCTAAATCAAATTCTGAAATAGCATCATATTGACGCAACTTAAATGCTCGATTTGCGAACGGACATGTAAGTGAATTATCATATGAACATGTCGGTCGATAATATTTTTTATTGAATGCAGAGAAATGTGCATTTCGATTGCATCCAAAACATAGCAAGTCTTCAGGACCTGCATATGATATACTGTATTCCGGATCTTCCGGAGTGTGAATTCCATACCATTTAGCAAACGGTAAGCGGTTTTTAACTTCGTTTAATATACGATTTTTCAAAGAACCCTGAGGGTCAATATTTTGTTTCGGAAGTTTAATTGTAAAACCTTTCATAATCAGCCTTTTTTAATTTGTTTAAATACTACTTTTTGTTCTTCAGCACTTGCAGTATTTGTTTCAATTAGATTGCCATATTGAAGTTCGTTTTCAAATTCTAATATACAGGGTTCACCATCTCTTACTTTTAAGAAATGCATATAAACCTTATTTTTTACAGGTAGACGACGTACTCCATATATAGCTAGATTAAGTATCTCTGGTCTGTGAACAGCAATAACAAAATCACTAGCTTGAAATATTGCGTCAGATGCTGATAAATCACTTCTCATTGGGAAGTGAGTACTTGGATTATTAATTCTATCAGGACTTTCAATATTACGATTCATCTGTGAAAGCTGTATTATACTAGTGTTAGAAAGTTTTTTCTTCTGTATAAACATTTTCTGTAAATCGACTATTGTACTTCTTTCTCCACCTTCTCCATTTACTAGAAGAACGTGGTCTAATACTACTATTAGCCAACGACCGTTAGCTACAGTATTATGAAAGTAATCTATAGTATTACCTATTTCTTCTACATTACACACTTTATCAACAAAGTATATATTGTATTTCTTAATGGTTTCAGCTGCCGATTCAGCTCTTAATAAGTCTTCATCACTAAGTGTTTCTACTGAACTATACAATTCAGATACAGTTTTCTTAGTTTTATTACTTATTACACGACCAACGTTTCTGTAGTCTACCATCTCTAAACTAAAGTATAATACTACGATATCCTGATCAGGATTAAGATCAATTAAATCCATTACTAACATATTTGCAACTGAGCTCTTACCACTACCTGATATACCAGCTATAGTAAATATCATATTTGGTTCAATTCCGCCAGTAGCTTTATTGAATTTATCCCATCTAGTTTTTAATGATACTATACTATGATTTTTTCTAGCTTTAATGTAGTTTATGGATTTATTTGCTACCTGAGATATTGACTCAAAAGGTAGTATTTTAACGGCATTCTGTTCCGTATTCTCCATAACTTACAGGCGTTTCAGATTCATAACTCATTTGCTCTTCAATAACCTCCCACTCATGTTGAGTGAGCCATTTCCACATCGTCTTCATATAACCTATTTTACCAGTTATCATTTTGTTTTCAATTTCATATTGAAGACATTGAAGAAGGTGTTCGTGCATTGCTCTAGATTTACCTACGATACGATTATATTCTTTACGACACTTATTTATATTAGATCGTAAAAAACCTTTAGTACCATCTGGTCTTAAAACATACACTGGAAATACTTCATAGAACTCATCAAACCATGTCTTATCTTGTTTTACACTTGATAATAGTTTTTCTGTAGGACTATAAATTTTATTATCTCCTGAAGTAGTAAAGGAGATAAGGTCATTGTCGATTAACTCTTGTATGTCGTTTTCACTTATTCGGCTGAGAAACTTGTGAACGTCTTGATTATTACTTTGATTATCATTCAACACAAGAGTTAAAAATACTAACTGATTAATTGATATTTCTCCAAAAATATCTAATAATGTTGTATCTAATTCTAGTATCATAATATAGTACTTTATGAACTAACTTTTGATACAATCTGGAAATATTTGTTAAAACAACGTTAGTTGTCTTGGTTTTAATTCTTCAATGATCTTTAACGCTTCCTTTAAATAGTAGCGATAATTGATCTTTCTTTCTTCTATAGGTTTATTATCAAATTTGTTTAGTATAGTAACACCAGATGCAGTAAGTAGATTAGTATAGTCTACTCTAGTACCTTTAGTTATAATCTTTGAACTATAAGGTAATATCTGTTCTACATTAGAATTATAGTAAAACTGATTTGGATCTGTAGTTATTATACTTTCTCCTGTTTTGAGACATACAAGATATTGCGGTATCTCAACATCTCTGTTTACTATTTTACATTTATATAAATAAGGACCATTAGTAGATGCATAAAATCTATTGATTCTTTGTATCAGTTCTCCATTATATTCTACAGAGAATTTCTTATCTACTTTCTGGTAAGTAAGAAACTTCTTAATATCTTTACAATTGTAGATAGTATCTTTTACAGGAATACTATCAACAAAATAATCTCTAATAGCTTCTGGAATAATCTTTGCAGACATTCCCTTACCAAGTAATACCTTAGTGATGAACATACCTTTTTCTTTGATATAATCATCTTTAATCATATCTAAAGAAGTATAAGGCTTCTTCTTTTTATTTAGAGCTTTTTCTGGTTCAGTTTCAAACAATTTCTTCATTGCTTGATAACCTTCTTTTACAGCTATATAATCATTAATAGCATACTGATACATAGCTTCAAAACGATCTTCCTCTAGGGTTAATCTCGTTTGTTGTTCCCATTCCTTACATACACTTTGTAATTTTTCATACAGATTCTTCTTAAGAAGAACAAATAAACCATCTGTATTTGCCTGTACTATTCTACAGCCAATATCAGATAATCTTTCTGCTAACATAAGTAATAGTAATTGTCCATTTATTCTAATCTGCATTACTGCGAAAGGACTATAACAGAAATTATGTTCATTCTGTAGATTACCACTAAGACCGTTTAATGCTAATTTAAGCGTTTTATCTTTAGTCTTAATACCATTATGTTTTGCTTCTATTCGTTCATCTTTAACTTGATTATAAACTTCTAGAAATTCAGGACCCAAATGCTTTGGGTAGAATTTATACTCTATTATCATACTGGGATACAGAGATGCAACATCAATATCTATTAACATTTCATCTTCCTTAGGAATAATTATCTCAGGTTTGTTTTCAGAGTGAATACCACCAACTCCTACAGAATATTTTAATCCTCTAAATACAAATTTGTTTTCGTATCCTTTTCTACCTGGTGATACTATCTGCTTTTTCATATCAGATAGTACATTACGAAGTATAGGATCTTTATATTCTATATAAGGCAATATTACTTTGTTTAGGTCTATAACATCTGCTGGGCTTCTCAAGTCTTTAATATCCCACCATGTTAAACCAGTCTTTTCAAGATATTTCTGCGTTAGAATTTTCATTCCAATGTTTACTCCATCTTTACTTAATACTCTTACTTTATATTCATCTTCGATAGCTATTCTTAATTCTATATCTTCAGAACACAGATTTAATAATTTTTCAGTAGAATTAACATCATTCACATTATACTCAATCATCTCTTCTATTCTATCTTCTTCTAGAAACTTATTAAAGTCTCCATTGAATTCTAGAACATTAGGATATTGCATAGTTACTTGCATTTCCTTCAATCCAACACGCAATTTCTGTGAATATAACATAGTAAGTATATCAAATGAATCATACCATACTTGATATTTCCATTTTTTCCATGCTTCTATGTTGTCATCTGCTTGAGATGTAGTTATAGTTCTACTTAAGTTAAAAATACTATCACATATCCTTAGATATGGTTTATTTTTAAGTATATTATAATAATCTATTATATAATTAATAATAGGATTATCATAATGTAAATTATTATATCCTGCAAAGATTTTATTTGAATCAATTTGAGTTTCAGTAGTATAGAGATCTCCAAATTTTAATGGTATATTAACATTTGGTACACGAAAAAAATCAACTAATTCTGATAATTGATTTTTTCTGCTTGATATCTCAAACTTATGAAACTTTCCTAATTCAGTATTCTTTGCTGTGCAATGAAATACATTTGGGAAAACTTCAATATCATAGACGTATACTGTTTTTCCTCTTATCTTCATAGCGTATAAATTTAGTGGAGTATATGGGAATCGAACCCATGATGCCGATTGGTTGCAGCACTATAAATAGTGTATTAGAGTCTCTCTAATATTCCTCCCTGTACCCTGCGCTTGCCTACTAGCTGAATACCCCATGAGGCAGGATTCTTTATAGACTATCCTGCTAAAAGTCTGTCGCTCTACGCTGCTTGCTTTATCTCTGGCAAATGTTTAGCAAAGCGTTTCTTTTCTAAAGTTGCTCTATCTACTATTGTAATAGACTCATAATTACTATACTTATCAGATAACTTTGTATTTAGTTTAGTAACTACTTCGGTAAGTTGTTCAATGGGTAGATTAGAGTAGCTTGTTTTAAACTCTTTATCGTTTGTAGTAGCTATAACTACTTTATACGGTCTTTGTTCTAAATACTGTAGCTTCTTAGACATCTTGAATTCTTCAAGTTGTTTAGCTACTTTCTTAATTTTCTCTTCGTGAGCTGCTTTATAAGCTTGTTGTTTAGCAATACATTCTGCTTTATTGCTACCATATAGATTCTGTACCAATTCTTTATGGTAACCAGAATAAGGACGTTCTTCTAATAACTGTTTTTTATCCTTTTTATCAGATACCTGTGTAGGTTTCTTAGGAATACTAGCTATGCCTTTTTTAGTTTCATGATACTCCTTTCGTGCATTAGTAGCTTCAGGAGTCCACTTATAAGTATATACTTCTCTACTTACTATTTTATCATGACGACGAGTAGTTACAAATTCCTTTGTCATAGGTTTAATATTTTCTGACAAAGATATTCCTTTACTACACATAGATTTATAATCTGAGGATTTAGTTAATCCGTAACGTTTCTGTAAGTTTTGCTGGTATTTAGCATTTTTCTTATTTCTAGTATCTTGATTCATAACAATTGATTTTAATAGTTAAAAACTAAAGGAAGCTGAATAGGTTAATGTTTTAAGATTTCCCGTATGTACTCTCCCTATCGCTTCCTTATTATATTTTAAGCTGCTAAGCACATTGGAGCAGCAGAATCATCAAATTCTGTTTCTTCATTGAACTTAGTAAGTTTCTCTTTTAATTTCAGAATCTCTAAATCGAGTTCTTTTATTCGTGCTTTAACCCAATTTGAAGTTAAAACTTCAGTCTTATTTAGAGCTTTTTTACCTTTCTTAGACTTAAGAACGGGATTCAAAGTTCGTATACGACTTAGATGTACTTTCATTTCTTGTAATTCACATAATTTAAATACATCTAATTGATTACAATCAGCTGGTAAATCACTAAATTTCTTTATACCCATATTGATACATAGTATCTTTAATTTAACAATTACTCGATCATCTGTAAGACCTTTGATTGTATTATAAAGTTCTTTCAAATCATAAGTACGTTGATAATTACGATTTACTACATTCTCAATAGAAATGATATTCCAATATTTAGTAATATCTGCTGATAGTTTATCACGCTGTTCAATAAATTTATTTGCTTTCATATATACTTGATTTTAATAATTTGACAATTAGTTAATTACATATAGTATATTAGAAAGTCTACCTGTGTAGTTAATAGACCGATCAAAGCCTAATAACTTAAAATATCAGCTATCTTCACAGACCGCTGATATGAATAACAATAAAATTAAGAAATAAGACAGACAAGATCAAAGAGTTAGCGCCTCTGTCACATCTCGATACGGCATCCGATTCTTCTTCTCTCGGCTTTCCAACACTTAGTTACCTTAGTAACATTATCAGAGGCAAGTAAGTAAGAGTATATACGAACCCAACCAAATGTATATACTCTTACTGATTTTATGTTGATTTTCAATTATTTTCTACTTAATACGAACCCAACCAAATGTATATATTCGATTATAAATCTCCTTCAACATGTAAACTGACGGGTATTCTTTCATACCCAAAATCTATGCAAGCATTTGCTATCCCAACCATTTTGCGTCGCTTGCTGTTATTACCCATATTTTTGTCAAAGCCTGGGTCATCTTTTGTAATATCATAGGTCAATTTCAATGGACTGTTTTCATCAAGTAATGTACAATAATACAATAATAACTCGATTACTTTTTCTTTTTCATCTTTCTTAAGTACTTTATCAATTGCTTCTGTCAGAAACCCAACCAAACCTGACTTATCGCAATTGTTACTTTCTACACCTGTGATGATAAAAGCTATTCTTTGTACTAAACTAAAAAAGTCTATTACATAATAGGAATTAAACCACTTATTTACCCAACCATATTTGTGGCGTCCTATTAATACTGTTCCATCGTATCTAACTTTAATTGTTTTGCTCCCATCCATTAGCAAATTATTTTGAATGCGAGGATCAGACATAATTAGCTGTAACATCTGCAAGTGATATGAATCTATTGGCTTTTTACTTGTTGCCATAGTTTTATGTACTTAAGATTAATTACTCGTCGATGCTCTTATAGTAAGCAGTAGTGTCGTCCTTAGTAATCTTGTTGATTTGTTCCAGAGAAGCTCCCTGATTTGCTAATTCATCAATAAAATTATTAAGATCAGTCAAATTACTCTGATTCAACTGAGTGATAACTTCTGTTACCATTTTAACATTCCAGAACGGAGACCGTTCTCCAGTTGCTTCAAACTTCAAGATAGCATCTTGAACATCTTTCGGACCGGCTTTCAATACGATATCTACATCTGCCCGTAAATCAAACTGCAACTTTTCGTCATTATTAAACATAATAACAATCTTACCATTTGCAGTCCGCACGATATCTACGTTGAATAAATCAACAGTTTCAATCATATACTTCTTCATCGGATTTGCAAGTACAAGTCCTGGCATATCACCAGCCATTTTTTTCTTGTAATTCAAATCTAAATTATCACTTACGGGGATTGCCAACCGCCGACCAACTAAAGCCCGGCTAAATGCAATTACTTTAGTACGTAACTGTGTAATTTCTTGCTGAGTAAAACCTTCTGGATTTTTGAACACGCTTTCATATTTTGTTGTTTCCATAATTTCTCCTTTCTTGATTCCGTGGTTGATTCCACCTACGGAGTAAGTTAATACTAAGTTAATTTAAAAAGTAAGCTATAGAGTTCTTTTATCTAAGTGGAATAGTGTCTAATATCTATTCGTTTATTAAAAACTTAAAAACCACTTCTTGTATTCAAACAGTAAAACTCTATAACGAAATTCTGCTAAGATTTGATAAGTAATCTGAAAAAACTATAAGATAAGCTTTCGTATTATTAACATTACTACTAGAACGTGATGTTATTACTTCACTCGGCATTCCCCGTAGGACTTTACTCATGAGACAGATGAGTCAGCCGTTCTTCATAAAATTATTAATACTAAACTATGAAAATATATGTAATTCGATATCTGAAAATCGAATGCTATGCTAGTTAATACCTAAAGAGGTACAACGGGACTCCAACGGTAGGAGATTTATACCCATCAAATAACATTATAACTGAAATTATCTGAAAATCGAATGCTATGCTAGTTTCTGATTGTTTAAAGAGCCTAACAGCAACTATAACGTGCTCTTTTTCCTATTATAGTAAGGAGTACTGTATATGATTCATAACCTACAACTGTTACTTCACTATCGGTAATACTTCTACCGAATTTTATTTTGAGCTGTTTATGTTTCAAAACACCCACTCTATAGCCTAATAGTTTATTCTAAGGCTGCGTGTACTTACGACTTTGTTCTTATTCTGCACATAACTTTAGGATTTCCATCTATCATCCTTTAATGTAAGGAATCAGCGTCACTTTACATATATTGTTGCGCAATATACTTTAAATGTTTCAAATGTCAGCAATTATATTGTACAGTCGAGGGTGGCTCGGATTTACTTTCGTCTTCTTATCACTACTCGTCCTAAAACCTACCATTGAACTTCCTCATTAGTTAAGTTAAACATGTTTATTCTCTCATAAATAGAGACTTCCTAAATAGATTTACATTCTGTCACTTCCCGTTAAGACTACTACTTAGTGCAATGCACAGATTTTTCTCCGGTCTGCTTCGTGTCCGTCTCTTAATGTGTCTGCTTCTCTTCAACCTGGGAGTAGGGCGATGCTCACTTTCACATATACTCTTAAGGATAGAGTATCTCACCTTGTGCAAATTTGATAAAACTCCAGTTATGCTTCTGGATAAAATTATTTAGTACTTCTAAGCTTTATGTCTTCCGCTTAGTATTGAAATAGTGTTATTGCGCACTTCATCCGCTAGTTATCTTTATGTTCCTGTTGCAAAGCACTCTAGGTTTATACTCAGATAGATAACAACTGAGTTTATTATAATATTACTTGAACTCACATACTCCTTATTTCCTAAAGAGGTCCGTTGCAGGATTCCTTATTTATTAACATTGGATCATTGCTACTCAGCCAATAGGCACACAATCTACTACTCACTTTGTCACTCTATCCCTCTATACTGGAGTGTATAGTAATACAAGCTTAGGATTAGCTATGTACTGATTAACATAACATTGCGCATAGGCTTTACGCCTAATCCAGGTAATCTATCAATATTTTTTCAATAAGTAGTGCTATAATATTATAATTAAGTACCTTCATATATACTATCTCTAAACGTATTAAGTTACAATATAACTGTTTAGATAAGTATAGAACACTATACTGACATTTTTATATGGTCTGTGCCATAAAGGGGAGTTTGGAGCTACCCTAGAGCGTTATATGCTCGATAATGTTCAGCACGTAGTCTTGGACACTACGATTTGTTGGGCATCATCGTGTTTATTACTCCTTCTTGATTCAAACTATGATAAGTCTGCGAGTAACTTAAGAGGATTTCGTTCCCCTTGTACTGTTTAATTTTGTAGACTGCTCTCTACTAATTGCGTCTTCTGTTTCTGTCTCCAGTCGGTTCTCACCAAAAACAAGAGGGTTGTACACGCTCTCCCTCTATCTTATTGCCTCTTCAGTTTATAGATAGTATATAAACACAATAAGTTATTATACTTTCAGTAATAGCCTATAGTTGTAGCTATACTCTATTCCTACTAATATTCTGTACTATCTTAATTTTAAGAAAGTAATCTAACCATTTACTTTCTAATCCTTTGATTTAGATATCTCTGGATATACACCATTATAGCTCTATAATCGCATTGGCTGTTCTAGTTGCGACTCAGATTCATCTTCTCTGATTGTTGTTGTTTCAGTCTTTGGAGAATATCCGTACAAGTGGTTTTATTCTCTTTAACTGATGGCAGTTCTCTTACCTTAATGTATTTAGGTACTTCCTTCTCTACAATAGAAGTTAGATAGATGATACTGTCTTTCTTTTTGATTTCAACATTGATATTTTGTTCTGGGTTGCTTTGTCCATTTAATTTTATAGCGTTATTGTTCAAATTAATATCAATATTAAAGTCTTTTGTCCGAGGTACATCTGTGAACTTCGGAATCACATACTCATGTGCGGTGGCAGTATTCGTATAGTTAGTTACAAATCCTACATATCCACCGAAAGCTAGCATTGCTAGCGTAAACAAAACTGTTGGTTTTTTACTCATTTTGATAATGCGTTAGTTGTTACTTTTTAGTAGCATACGCAGATTTCTCAATATAGAAAGTAAGAGGATTCAAAGAGGTTGATGTGTACAAGCTAGATACTTTCTGCATTACTTGTTTCAACATCTTGTCATTCATTTCTGCTCCATAAGCAATCCGTAGATTGTTTACAGTCTTTATTGCTGAAATGTGTTTACCTTTAAGATTCAGACCCTTGATTTCCGGATATACAAGTTTGTCTTCATCTTTACCTTCATTATTAGCAGAAGTAATAATACGATTGATCAGATCGTCATTAGTTCCACTAATTAATTGAGAATACCGTTTTGCTTCTTCTTCGTAATTATTGTTTTTTGCAGTTTCATCAGTAATCTTCTTAGCTAAGAATACTTTCACAACATTAGCAACTTGCGCATCGTTGTATGTTGTTAATTGATTCTTAAGCCAAGCATGAGATGCTAAAACTGACAAATTACCTGTTAGGTTACCCCAAATAGCATTTGCACAACCTTCAAGCAATGTAGCATTCCGTCCTGCTTCTTTCATCTTAAGCAATACAGTTGCTAATACTTGTGCTGGTTCTGCATTTTTATCAAGCTTATAGGCTTCTCGTGCAAATTCAATCATATTTGCTACGTTCTTACCTATACCTCCTGATTTCTGCTTGTGCCGCATGTTCATAATAGTACACATTGCTGCTACTTTCTGTTCATCGGTAACACATTCTTCGGGTTTTGGCATTTCCTGAGTTTGCGGAACTTTAGCATCTTGTTCTAAAGCTTTCTGCATTTCAGGATTTGTCTTTGCGACAGCATCTTTGAAGTTAATCTCAAGCTGTCCATCAGATGTTTTGCTAGGAAGCAAATTAACACCGAGGAACAAAGAAGCTGTTTCATTCAAATATGCAAACATTTCTTCGTTCACAGTAAAACCTTGTTCTTTTGCATCATTCTTGAACTGGTCATTCCATTTCTGAATTAATACAAACATCATAAGGTCTGCCTGTTTTCCTGTTGCTTGATACATTGCCCGATCGTCTTTAATCTCTTCACGGCGTTTCAGAATTGCATTCATCAAATCTACTGAGTGATTTGCATCAATTCTGTCACTGTTTTGAGTTACGATATTAGGCGCAGGAGCTGCTGCTGGTTTAATAGTTGGAGCATTGCTGATGTCAATTTCTTCAGCTTCTACTTCTTCTATTTTTTCCTTCTTTGGCTTCTGCTGTTTAGGTTTCTTTTCAGTAGGTGTAGATTTAGGATCTTCCTTCTTTGGCTCCTCAACTGGCTTAGTTTCAGGAACTTCAGCAGGAATAGGATTCTTAATTCCTTCCTTAATCCGTTTGACGTCAATTCCGTCTCCCTCCTTTACATTAGATACTGGGAATAGAACACTAGTAGTTTCACTAGTTTCATTGTTCTTCCACTCGGCTTTGATATTTTCAATGCCTTTACTGTCTTTCTCAATCTTAAGAGAAAGTAGACTCATATACGGTGATTTTGTGCACAACATATGAGTTTCATATGCTGATTTACCCATTGGAGTCTGATAGACACCACCTTTCTTTCGTTCAGCTGGTTTCTCTTCAGGCTTCTTTTCTTCTGGTTTAGAATCTTCTACTTTTGTTGTTTCTACTTTAGCTGAAGCTTCTACTGCTTCTTTAGCTTTTTTCAAAGCTTCTAAGTTTCTTGCTGCTTTTGCACTTGGAGTCTTTCCACCTTTATTTCTTTTTGCCATATTGATTATGTTTTAAATAAATTAATAACTTAACAATTAATACACTTAAATTATGAAATTAAGTGCAGTCAACTGTCATCTTCTATCTCTGCATTGTTAGGCATGGTAGGTATATCTTCTCTATCAGTTGTTACTAACGTCTCACCTCCGTCTTCCTGACCCATTTCATAAGATTGGTTATCTACTGTCCCTACAAAAGCAGTAGAACCTTGAGATGTGGGATTAGGAGCCATAGTAACAACTAACTCTTGAGAAGGAGTATCTGAGGTATTTGCAACTACCTTTTTTACTCCAGTACCTACAACAAAGCCTAGTAAAAGTACGCATACTAAGAATACGTACAAACTAGCACTTTTACACATTCTAGAAATGATAAAAGATGCTAATGCTCCTAAAAGGAGTAAACAAAAACTAGTCATATTGTTGAAAGTATTTGTTAATAATCTGTTTTCTGTTTAAGTTTTTGTCTTGCTTTGTTTAAATCACCTTTTACAGCTAATTCATTCATTGCAAGCTTACTGGCTATCTCTTTATAAGACATACCATCTATACGAGCATTAATTAAATCTCTATATTTCTTCTTAAGAGTAGGTATAGCTTGTAAGACTATATCTAATTTTTCCTTTAGAATTAAATCTTCTTCAGGACTTCTCTCTAAAGCAGATAGTTGAATTGGATTTTCATCCTCATCAACATAGTTATTTAATTGCTCTTTTTTGTTTCTACGTATATAGTCTATTGATGCATTAACAGCAATAGTCTTTAACCACATATTAAATGAAATATGTTGAGTATACATAGATAATTTCTCATAAGCTTTAGTAAATACTACTGATGTTAAATCATCAGCAACATCTGTATTCTTAACTACACCCATAATAGTGTACCAAATATCAGTTTTATACTTATAGTATAACTTACTAAATGCTTTTTGAGAACCTTGTTTAGCTTGCTCCACTAGATCTATTATTTCTTGTGTCATATAGCTAAATTTTAGTGGATTGTAGTTAACCCAATAACTACAATCCTTAAATTCAGAAGGGAAGTTTTATAATTTCTTTGCAATAATAATTATTTACTGCTAGACATCTTTTGTAGAATACATCTGAGATATGTTCTCTCCATTCTTCTTTCTCTTCTTCATTGAGAGGATATGCCATTTTCAATGACATATTAATAGCAATCCTTACTCTTACTAATCTAGTCTGAAGACTTAATATTTTATCTTCTAATAGATTGTTAAGAATATCCATCCACAGTCTTCTATTTATCCACTTATTGATACTTAGACAAGTGTTACTAGTAACTATCTTAGATTTTAAATTAGGTGGTATATTTGCCCAATCATCCAATACACTATCTGCATATCCTAATACTTTAGTATCAAAATTTGCAGAAGATATAATCTTGTCTAAAGTAAACCTATAAGGTTCCTCTAATTCAGCATTGAGTGCTTCAATAAGTCTCTTAAAATCGCTCATTATGGTTCTCTGTTAAGTGCTTTACAAATTACAGTAAATACATAGTTAGCTTGAGACATTTTTAGGCTGTATTTCTTCTTTAAATGCAGTCTAGTTCTTACTTTAGCTTGTTCTATACCATATAATGGTAAAGTTGATTTATAGTAAGCAATACCTTCTTCGATGATTTTATCTTTTCTAGAATCTTCTCCTAAGCCTTCTAGAGTCTGTAAATCACCAATACCTACATTATCAACTACCTCAGTAATAGACGGTAATGCAAATGTATACTTTTCAGGATACATCATAATATCTACTACTTCAGGACTGTCTTTAGTAAGATCTTTAGCTTTACCATTCTGTTTAAAGTAATTAAGATCAATTGCACCTACTACTTCTAATAATGGTTCTACTCCACTTAATAAGAGTAATACATTAGTTTCCGGACCTTGTGCGATCCACATACCTGCTTTTAACATAATCCTTTTGTTTTAAGTATTTTGATAAATTCATTTTTGAATCTTTTTACTACAACTGCTGCATCCATTGGACTAATGTTGAATTCAGAAGCTACTTTCTTTCTAAATTCCATTTCTCCACTGCATTGCTGCATTACTTCCTGTAGTCTTTCTCGCTCTCCTGGTTCAGTCCAGCGAACATATTGAACAATTTCCATGTTAATTCATTTGATGTTCAAGATCTTTAATTTTATTATAGATGCCTACCCAATATATCAAGCCTTCTTTACTCTTTTCAGCTTGAAACATTTCATAGATTTTGCATCTATTGAATCCGACTGTAATGTTATGTACACCACGTCGCCAACCTCTACCTCCCTTCATTACTGATGGAGTTGATTCATATACATACTCAATGAACGCAGTAAGTTTACGTTCTCTTGTAAGAACAATTTCCCAAGTCTTAGGCAATTTATTCCTAATAAAACCTCTTAAGCCTTTTTTATTCATGTTTATATTTAAATATTTTTGAATTATCTCCAAATTCAAATTTAATCGTATAGATACCGTCTTTAACAGTTGCTTCATTAAGTGTTATTCTGATTTTACTCATAAAATCATCAAGATAATACCAAGTATTAATATACCGTGCAACTATCTCATAATAGTTTCTTCTATCATTATCACTAATACTCGCTTTTGCATAATAAGCATGTGTACTACATGCTAATATATCTTCACTTATTGCTAGTAATCTATAAAGCTCTTTTTGTATAAAGTCTAAGATTTCTGCTGGAGTATAGAGTCCTTTTTCTTTACTCCTTTTATGCCGACCACGATTCATAAGTAGTTTCTTTAATTGAAGATCTAAGTCTTTCTATAGCTGCCAACAGTGTATCTATTCTTATTACTACTTCTGTGTCTCTAACAAAATGTTTAATGTGTTTCAGATTAGTAATCATGCCTGCTAAAAGCATAAGAGATAAGTTCCTTCAACTTGCCTTTAATTGATTTAAAGTCTTTTTCATCTACAAAATGTTTTTAAGTATTGTTCATAATGTTTCTTTTCATTTATTGAAGCTAAAGCATCTAATTGATTATAATTCTTTTTAGTTAAAGTAAAATCATAATCTAATAATGCTTCTTTCAGATTGTAAAATACATTATAATCGAACAAATCTCTGTTACTTATTTTGATTTGTTCAACGAGAGCTGTTTCAAATATAGCTAGCAATCTCAGAATATATTTATTATTCTTTTTAACTGCTAGTCATAAACCTTTACTTCCTTTGCTATAATCTAAAGGAATGATTGCTGTTTTGTTATAATCTATTTTCATACTCTAAAATTTGTTTTATAATACTTTTTAATGATTCTTACAGTTTCATCAAATTCTTCTTTATTATCAAAAACATTACAAAAAGTATAATTGTTTTTATTTAAGAATATAGGATGAAAATAAGCTACAAAGAATGTTTTAAATAATCTACTCTTTTTAATAGGAATTAAATTATCTAAAGTAATATCACTAGTTATACTTACTGTCCAAGCAATATTTAGTTCAGGATCTATTTTATAGATTACTCCATAGTGTGCACTTGGACCTATTTTCGCTCTAATGATGTCATATTTTTGTAAAGGTATTTGATCTATACCTTGACCTAATATTTCTGTAGGTAAAACTATATTCTGTTTAGGAACACATGAAGATTGTTCAATTAAACTAGTAGATAAAGATGAACTAAATGCATCTACTATACTTATTACATCTAATATTTTATTATCATCTGTATTTTTTAATTTAGAAGATGCTTTAGATCTTACAGAGTTTAAAAAGTTCTCTTTTTCTTCGACAGATTTTTCTTTTAATAAATCTAATATGCTCATACTTTTTGTTTTTAATTTTGATAATTTGTAATACTAATAGGACTCGAACCTATAACTCAACCTTATCAGTGTTGTGATGTTACCCGTTACATCCATAGTATTTCTTAACCAGCTTTTTACGACATTAGCTTAGCCGTTGACTTATCATATCACGCTGCAATATGAGTATAGTCTGTTACAAAAGATTTGTCATTTCTGACGTTATTGACCTATTCATTTTCATCCTCGCTGTCAAAACCTTTTAGCCCCTTGTATTACTATTACTAAAAACAGAACTCCTCCACAATTTATACGTTTTTAGTAAAAAATTTAAGATTATGCTCAAATATAAACAAAATAGAAAATTAATTACTATTAAATGTGATTGTTGTGGAAAAGAATTTGAAAAGCCTGTTTCTGAATATAATAGAAATTTAAAGTTAGGTAGAGCAAATTATTGCTCTCGTTCGTGTGCTGGTAAAATGAGTAATAAAAATTCTAAGAACGTAGGAAATCCTTCTACTCTTATACCAAATAACCGTAGAGATCAGTATACTCCATTTAGATATTATCTTAGAAATGCTAAGAAGAGATTTAAAGAATTTGATTTAAATCTTGAATATCTAAAACAATTATGGGAAAAACAAAAAGGTATTTGTCCTTATACTGGTATTAAATTGAAATTAGCTGAATATAAAGCTAATCATAATGATCCTATTTATACAGCATCTTTAGATAGAATAGATTCTAATAAAGGATATATAAAAGGCAATGTTCAATTTATCTCTACTGCAATAAATTACATGAAAAACAATATGTCAAATGAAGATACTGTTAAACTTTGTAAAATTATTGCAAAGCGTGTAGTGGAGCTAGAGGCATACGATAGCCTCGTCCAAACGATTCATCCAATGACCTAACAGTCAATATACTTTTATTTCTATAGGATTATCTCCAAAACACATATTTCTTTTATCAAATGGTACATAATGAGTATATAAGAATCCTGCATCATTAAATAGTTTAGCCGTACCTATTGGTACACTAATAGAATTATTATGTTTTGGATCTATCCACCAACTTCTTTTTGTTGTTTCATGAACATATCTAACAGGTTTATTATAGAATAGATGTTCACCCCACATATCTGCTGCAATATAGCTCATGATAAATAATTTTAAGTTGTAAATATAAAGAGTTTTGCACACCTCTGCGCCTTCATATCCTGGCAGATCGGATAACGCCTCAATTAGAGAGATATACATCATACACGAGTTTTCATATATCATTGGGTTGATATAATAGTGCAATATACTCTTTTAGTAGTATAGAGAGCGATCAAACTCTCTATACTTAATATGTAATTCTAAAGTAATAGTACATACCGTTGATTATGAGCATAAAAGCATTAAATCTAGTATATAATAGCATAAAGCTGCTATTACTTTAGAATTTATAGTCTTTGACAGAATACATATTATACCAAGTGCTCATCTAGCAAGCTAGAGACTCGATTGAAATATAGACATAAAGTACTATATGTATATGTATTTTGATATACTTACTGTTTTTCGTCTATGAGACTATCCTTTATTTGTTAGCATAAAAGCATTTAAATAAAGAATGATCTATTTATAGCACATGATCAGTAGGCATAATATCCTATTACTAGCATAAAAGCATTGAATAGAACTGTCAATTCAGTTCATGTTGCCCCGAACTCCTCAATGCGACAATGCGACTTATATAGTTTGCAGGGTTCACATTTATTCTATTTAGCATAAAAGCATTTAGAATTTGGATGTTGATTAAAGATAGATATTTTCGTATCTTGAACCAAAGATTTCTTCTTTCGCTTTTGCGATAGCGTCATCTTTCTTGTCTGTAAGTTCTGAATACTTTTTGTCCCAAGCTTTGTAATCACCTGTAGATTCAAATTCAGCTTGAGCTTTCTTCAGTCCTTCAGAAAAGTCTTTCATAATGTTCTTGTGTTTTGATGCAAAACGTCCGTATCTTTCTGCTCTAGAAACAGCTTTTTCACAATCCTGAATTCTACGTTTTACTTCACGAGATTCACGTTCAAGTTGTTCTTGTTGGATCTGTTTCTTTGCTTCAGTAACTGCTGATGCTTCAACTTTACCGTCTTTTTCTTCTTGTTTTTTCATACCAGCTTCAAAGTTGTAATTTTCATCAGTTGCTTTGTCACACAACATTACTGCACCTAACATAATTCCTACAAAGTTCATAAAATTTTTCATAATTCTTTTGATTTTAATTGTTAATAATTGATTTATTTAAGTGAATGAATAATTTTTAAAAAGTATCTAATAAACGTCTGCGATAGATTTCATCTCTTTCTTCTCGAATATCTATCTGCATTTTAATAATAATGTTTACTAGTTCTTCTTTTGTTTTCTTTTCTAGTTCTTCTTTTGTCCACATAATAATAAAGAAATAGAAAGTTATACTATCTATTCGTACGCCTTATTTGATAGCTAGCCCTTTTCCTTCTCCTGACCTTAAATAAGGTTGACCGTTGTATAGTCCGTAGGTATTAATCACCTTTAGGGGTCTGGCGTTATAACCTTCTGTGTTGATTGGATTCTATCATAACTACTTAATTAGTAATTCTTAGTTAAACAATAGCTCTTTCCCTTTTATACGGTTGCATTTTAGAATGTCTAACTCTCTTTTTAGACTGATATTCAGCTGCTTTTCCTGATTGCTTAGAACCTGGAAAATGAGATTCTTTATAGGTCTTTCCCATGATTATAACACTCTAATTGCTTGTACTAAAAGGTCAAAGATATAAGCGCATCCCTTTTTGTTGAGATACTCGATTGTAACTTCTTTTTCATCCAGCATCATCTCAATTTGTGGTCTAGTTAACTTACCATCTTCAATTAATTTCCAAAAATTGGCATTAATTGCAGCGATATTCATTAGACCAGCTGCTGTACACACAGTAATAACATCTTTCAAGATGTTTTCAATCATTTGTTTATTTGAAGAACTAGTTACAAATTTACTTGTTTCAAGTATTTCTGTATGTACTTCTGATAAACCAAGTTTTTTAGCCATAAGAGCTACTGCTGTTACAATACTTTCCTGATTGATTGATGCAGGGATTCCAATAATTACAAAGTTTAAAGATTTCATTTGATATGAATTTAAAGTTGTTTATAAATTTCTTGACTATAGTACTTACCGCATCTTTCACAGTAAGTTCTTTTAGTAATAGGAATATTTAATTCATTGTTATTAGGCTCATTTTTCCATTTGTGCCCATGAATTAAACATTGTGAACGTAATGCAACTTCTTTCTGCCGTTTAGGATTATCTAATAATTCTAATTCAGCAAGTCGCTTGATGTTACTATGATAGGCTTTTAGCCTTCTGTAACTACTGATTTTCAGTTTGATTTTCTTAAAAATATTCATTCTTTCATATTTAATAGTTTTAATTATACAATATTTTGAGGACGTCTAGCTGCAACTAGATGGTTTTATCAATCTTAATTATATATTAACACACATTTTTACTGTACGCTTACAGTAAATAAAGAAGGTATGTAACAGTTTATACAATATATTGCAGTATATTGCAGGCTTGACGATTCACATCGTTGTGTAACTTCTACACTAATACAGCTTAATTGAAATACTAATTAAAATGACTCTCACTTAGTTTTAACTCATAAGCAGATATAGCTGTCAAACTAATCTTATTGGAGTACATGGTTTTAACGTCTGCACTAATACTAATCTCCTCCACCTACCTTCAGACGACAGTAATACTGCCCTCTAAAATGATTAGATATAAGCCCCACATGTTTGTCACTGATTCTCACAGTAAGGAGGCAGCTGCATCTATTCTCACGAACTAATACAGCTTTGTATAATGAGATTTAAAGTTCTATTTTAACACTAACTTTCTAATGTACTGCGGCATGAATTGAGTCACTATTAAGTTGTGGTAATGAGGACCTTGGCATACTATCTGGTATATATTCTTTTTGTATATCCATACTCCTCTTTATTAATTTATCATAAAAGTCTTTGTTACTAATATAAATAGAAACAATTTCATGATTTGATAAATCTGTACCTTTAGTTACAAGTATTTGAGTTAGTACTTGTTCTGGCATAACCAAGAACACACTATCTACATACTTGTCTAATCTCATACTTTCACGCCATTGTAACACCTCTTGTACTGTTGGTGCTACTACTTGTTCAATTGTATCCGTTTCAGGGATTTGTTTTTCTTTAGGACTACGAGGTCTTGCACAACTGATAAAAATTGCTAATGCTGCTATTGCTGCAATTAGCCAAAATACGTATTTACTTTTCATTTTTGATAAATGTTGTTTAATCGTTTAACATGTTATAAATCTCTTCTACTGACTCTTTTGCTTCGAGAATCATAGTTTCTCCGTCATCAAGTTTAGTGAAGATAGCTGATCCTTCTGAATAATCTTCTGATGGAAGAATTGAAGAGATAATACTTTTTCTTACAGCGGCTGGCTTTTCTCCTGATTCATTGTCATGTAATAATAAAAATTCACTCATTTTGATAATGTTTTAAGTTAATACTAAGTATATAAATGCTATTAATATTGCATCTATTACAATTAATACTCTTGTTACTGGATGTGTTTCATACCAGTTTTCAAATTTATCCCACCATATATCTGCTAAATTAGCTTGGTTTGATTTCTTTGTATCCATCGTCTTTATCTTTATATCCACTACCAAGTGTATATACAAAAGATAATACGCAGAATATAAATAGTGCGATTATCACTACTTTAGAGTAATACCAATAATTCCAATAATCGGTATATAACAGTCCATACACTTCTTCATCAAAGAAATATATTCCTTGATGTTCAATAATCATCACAGCTGCAAATAATGCAGTTATGAGTCCAAATAAAAAATACATTAATTTTTGCATAATAATTATTTATTGATTAAATACTATTTGCTACAAATACTATTGTCGTTACTATTGCTAATAATATTAACAAGTATATTAATAATCTGATAGTAATAACAATGCGCCAGAATCGTTCATTTCCCATATACTTTTATACTTATCATTAAGTTTTTTCCAAAAAATATGTCCTTCTTTTGTATATCTCCATATAAGTGTACATTCAATTGCCATATCAGGAACTCTTAATTTTGTATAAAACGGTTCTATGTTTATTTTATTATCGTGAACATATTTACTACTGCCGTCTAAAAAGCTATCTAATACTTTTTCTTTAATAAGAAACGTAAGCAATAAATAAGGCATATTAAATAATATTTGCCTTCTGACTTTTTGTTGTTCTGTTAACTTTTTCATTGATTGAATTGTACTTTTTTATGAACTTTAAATGTTACTTCAGTATCACTTTTAACTTCAATGGTAAAATGAGGAGATGATTTACTATCTATTCTTCGTTTGATCCATTTAACTACGTAATCCGCAGTTAATACTTCAAATTGCAAATAGCTACGCCATTTTCCACTCTTACCGATGTGTAGTTTTAGATTTCCTCTGTCAATATTAGTAACAGGGTTAACGCGACTTTGTTTTGAGTTAACTAATTTAGCTACTACTATGTCGCCGATTTTAAGATTCTGAAATTGTTCTAATGTCATATCTTTTTTTAGTTTATTGATTAAACATATAAAGAGGACAGCTAATGCTGTCCCTTACTATTTAATAGAATCAGGATCAAACCACTGACGTAATAGTATTTCAAAAGTTGTTTTAACATATTCTGCACCACGACTTGTTGCAAATCGTAAATCAGAACCGACACCAGCAGCGGAAGCACCAACCCCATAATAGGAATAAAGACGGAATAGACCCTTATCTGATTCATCATTTGAGTTAGTGCTGAATGTTTTCCAATAATAAATCTCGTAGAATTTATTATTTGGTTTTACTATATGTTTCCACTGCGTACCTGTTTCAATATAATTGACAGCTGCCGTAATTGTAGATAGTTGTTCATATGTGTTTATATGGTTATCTCTATAACGTCTAGGCTTGCGATTAATGATTTTACACGCATCTTTGTACGATTTGATATCTTCTAAGTTCATACTTTAGTTGTTTTAAATTAAAAATTAGTACTAATACTACATGTAGTTGGCTCTGCATTTACAGGCTTGCCACTGTCTATGGTTGCATTACTATTGTAGTATAAATAACTCCAAGTTAGTTTGAATACATCTTGCTAAGAGTTCATACTTTCTGATAAAGTGTTTTCTTGTTTTCATAATGTTGATTTTAATGGGAATTTGTTTTTATTATGTTTTATATACTTTAAAACATTCAAATAATTATTAGCATTTAAGAAACAAAGTTTACACATAGATATATCTGCACAAGGTTTATAATAAGCGCAACTACTTCTATTATCATGTGCTCTTACAGCACATAGATTTGTAAGTTCAAGTTTGCTTATTTCTTTGTAAGCTTTTCTAGACTTCAATACTACTCCACTTCGTATTATATTGTCTATCATTACTGGTTTGATTAATTTAGTCATTTCATTTTATCTTAATTTAAGTTAATAATCAGTTTAAAACACTACTATCTTCACAGACTGTAGTGTATGGTTAAGTAATAATAAAGTAAAGGATAGTATGGCTGTATCCTTACAATATAGAAATAAACTATTAGCACTTTACACCTAAAACTTTATGAGCAGCAACTCACATCTATTAGATAGTTTGCGCGCGTTTTATAATAAAGAAACTGGTGCCCTCAATGTCTTGGGAAGTTATTGAGTTTTTGAATTGCTCGTCTTTCCGAGCCGCCAACACTTAGACACTCCTAGTGATTAACCAAGTTTAGTTTATACTCCTATGTCATAGAGTATTAGTTTTGAGTATCTTCTGATTTATCTATAACCAAATAGATAAATTTGCCCGCTTTTATTACGTCCCTTGGGCATTAGGACAACCTAGGACTTTTAAAAGTGGAACTTCCACTCACCTAGGGTTGGTTGTTTTTAAATCATAATATTTGAAGGTTTAAAGTATATGTACCTACAACTATTAAGTTAAACGAAAAAATGCCAGTCTTTACAGCGCTGGTTTTCTGTTTAGTTACTATAAAGATAATCAAATCTAGATAGTATTGTTAATTCTATTAAGATAGGATATTACTATTACTGTAAATAATATTGTATCAATCTTTATCGTTATATTTTGCATACGTATATAGTCATACATATTTGTTATTGCTGCCAAATCGTCTACATTTTTAATAAACGTAATTAATACAAATAATATAAATATTGATATAGCACAACATCCTAATAATATTATAATTTGGGTTATATTATTTATAAGCTTTATCATACTTTATCTAATAGTAATAATATTATCCACAAAATAAATTGACCAAATACAACAATTAATGCTATAGTTGTCATTAAATTGTTCTTTTGTCTTTTATCCATATATATTGTTTTTTTTGATAAAAAATAAATTTAGAAAGTTGCTATAATGGTGACTCAATTGGTTTGAAACGGTAAACCATAGCTCCCACAGTTAGACTGCAAGAGCTATATATTAGGTTTACTCGTCATCGTCCTCGTCATCAGTTTGTTGAGTTTTTTCAGGTTCTGAAACAGGATTACCAACGCTTTCGTTTGCTTCTGGTTTATTGACACGTTTCTCATACCAATATGAACCGTTAGCAATGTTTGCATTTGCGTTCCTTGTAATTACTTCAATATAAGTTCCTCCGTTAAGGTCATTATCCCATTCATTTGAGTCCTTATAATCAGTAATTTCGCCCGTTTTTTCGTCAACAATCATCTCAAGACGTGAATACCCAACTGCATTAAGTTGTGTTAATTCCTTTTGTTCACCATTTGCATCAGCGTAGTAAATTTTACTTACACCTAATACCTCACTAACCGGCAAGGTCTTGTATACCAACGGTAATGAAAATTCACAATCAGATAACTTAACGACTTCTCCCTTCTTCGTTGTAAAGGTTTTTGAATCGCTTTCCATACACTTAATAAATCGGTCAAGATTTTTCTTGTATGCTTTCGCAGTTTCGTCCTCAGTGGGAAACAAACACTTAACAAGATTAATGTTGCGTATTGCAGCCGCTTGGGGGTTCAATACCTTAACACCTCCAATCGTGATGAATGTAGGTGCATCCTTAGCGCCTTGTGAATAACTAAATGTACACACGTAAAACTCATCGCCATTAGTTCGAGTTCTTTTTTCTGCCGAAATCAATTTGCTTAACATGATTTTTTCTCCTTTCTTGATTACTTGTTACTTGTGTGGAATAGCCCAACAGATACAAGCCCGTAGGGGTGTTCCACTCCGATACAAGGTAGAGGGGTGTGAATTTTTGCTGCTTCCCACACGCAGATTTCTTCACCAAAAAAATTTTTTATATATTTTTATTTTAAATAATGTTAAAAAATAGCTATTAAACTTAAATAAATATTCATAATAAATGTTAATAATAATAACCAATATAGTTAAATATACGTTACTGTATACAGTAAATACAGTTAAATACAGTATAAATATGAATTACTACTTTATAAGACAAAGAGATCAACAGTATTCTAATTGTCTTTACTTAAGTAAGATAAGTAAGAACTATAAATTAAATGATAATTATAGATCCTTTACTTTACCAGGACAAATAGAATATACTTTTTCTGAAGATTTATATAAACAGTTTAAGAAAGAAATAAATACAGTTAAATGACAGAATTTACTGCACTATGTTTAGTAGGTATGTTAGGATGTCTAGCTTATATCATACTAAATAAATTAACAAAGTAATGTGCCCTAAGTACACGGGATCGTAGTACATTCCACGCTTAAAGAAGTTACCATAAGGTAGAAGCGCACCAGGGAATCCTAATCGTAAGTAGGCTCAGTTTAGCTACCTTTCTGACGGTCGTTGAATAAAAAAGGTAGCCCCTAAAACGGTATTACTATGGAAAAGAACGAACAAAAAAAAGCAGATAGAATTGAGTATGTTTTCAGGAATAAAACTTATATAGCTACTCCTGAACTTAGTAAAGGTTGTTGTGTGGGTTGTGCGTTTGTTAATAATATGAATTGCGCTAACTTTAAAGATAGAATGGATATATGTCATAAAGGATATATATTTAAGCGCAAATTTAATCATATAGATGAGTAACCTTACTTTACTTACTGCGTTAATAGATATTATAAAGTAAATATTATGGAAGATAAAGTACTAGAAACAGTGGTAAACGGATTGGAATATAGTTTTGAAAAAGATATATTGGTAAAACCTTTAGCTCCTATCATGGTTACTAAAGAATATACAGAGCAAATTCCTACTGGTGAAAAGGATGAAGAAGGTTTTAATAAGTATGAAGTAAAGACTCATACTAAAGAAGTTGAATCAGATTTTGCAAAAGGTATTGTTCTATCTATTCCAATCGGTACTGATAGTACCATTAAGGTTGGTGATACTATAGTATACCCTAAGAAATTTGCTAAAGACTTTGATCTATTTAAAGACTCACAATTAGTTAAACCATACGACGTTGTAGCTAAAGTCGTTAAATAAGCTATCATAATACCTTGTTGAATAAGTTACCCTGCCATCAAAGCAGGGTTTCTTTTTGTCATTACTTTACTAAACCTTAATAAATGTTAAATATTTTAAACACTTATTATATTAATACGTTTTAAGGGCATTATGGGAACAATAATAATAGTACTTGTGAGTATTATTGGTTTTGGTACTCTTACTTATCGTCAAGGAAAGAAAGAAGGTTATGACCAAGGTAGAATTGATGGTTATGAAGAGTGTAAGAAGAACTTTAACAGAATACAAGAATTTAAACAAAAGATATTAAATAAAAAGTTAGACATATGGAAGGATACAAAGTAATTAAGGATTTTAGCTTCGCTGAAAAAGGTGATGTGTTTACTAAAGTTGAAGATTTAAACTTGTGGGAACTTCAGAAATCTGAAGTAGTATCAGATACAGAAACTTATACTTCAATGGCATTTGATTCTTCTACTATGGAAGAATTAGCCAATAAAGATTATGTAATTTGGTACAGTGAAGAAGCACAAGAAGGTGTGGATGAATGTGAATGCTGTTGCAATAAGTTAGAGAAAGTAAAAGAATACGTTAATACTTTGATTGATACATATACCAAAGATTATAACGAATTGATGAAGGATTATAATGAAGGCAATGTTCAACAGTGTGTTAAAGTAGAAGCAGAAACTGTATACCATAATTTAAATAAAGTTCTTAATAGTATTAAAGATTTGTTAGATGAATAAATTAGTAAAGACTGTTAATAAAGGCAATCTTTACTATGAATACCTTAACGCTTTAAATGGTATACTACAACTTACAAACAGGGAATTGGAGTTACTTACTAAGTTCGTTGAATTAGATGTGAACTTTACTCCAATACCTGGTGTAAGTAAAAATGTAGCTAATACTGACAATCGCAGAATGATTAAAAGTACTATGGGTATTACTCCAGATAACTTAAGTAGATATATAAGTAAGTTCAAGAAAGAGGGTCTTTTAGTACAGGGAAAAGCAGAAGATGAATTAGTAGTTAATAAGATACTAATTCCAGAGATAATAAAAGATAGGGTGCAAATAACGTTAATACTAAGAGTAAATGAATAATAAAATAAATAATAAACATTTCTATATGATCTTTGATAATGGGCATATAGTACATGTAGAGAATAGAAGTAATAGGTTAGTACGATATTTTAGACATCTCTTTAACTTACGTTCTAATCTGAAATTAACTTCTTTTGTTCCAAAGAAACCTTACTCTAATAAAGAAATCAAGAAATTATCTGATATACTATACAGAAATCACGATTTAGATGAATCTGATATTATAGTAATAATAAATTCTATTAGACCTAATACTATCAGAGAATCTTTAACAGAGTTAGAAACTAGTGAATATTATATAAATGCAACAGCAAAAAAAGATATCAATTTACTCAAGTCTGGCAAATAAATATAATTTACCTTATCCTGTTATAGAAGTAATATGCAATAGTCCATTTAAGTTTGCTAAAGAAGTAATGTCAAATGATGAAGATACTAAAGATATTATGTTTGCTTACTTATTTAAACTTAAATTAAAAAAGAGATATAAAGAAATAAAATGAGACAGTTTATTGAAGAATGCTTAACACCCAATTATAAAATTCACTGGTTAGATTCTATTTACTTTGATCCTGTATTACTTAACAATATACAGATGTATGTAGCAATTAGTGACAGTAGACTATTAAGAATATGATACTAAGAAAGTTTAATAATATGTATCCTAGAACACTTTGGATAGCTATAGTAGAGAGTGAGGAAGATATACAGTTTCTATGCAAGAAGTTCTCTATATTAGAGATTACTCCAGAATTCAATAAGATACTAGAAAATGCTCAAGATGCAATGACCAATGCTTATCATGATGATGTAGTAGCTGAATGTAGACCTGTTATTCAAAACTTTAACTATTTTACTGGAATACTGTGTATAATATATAAGCCAGAGTTAGTAGATAGTGCTAACATAGCCCATGAATCTGTTCACATTTCTGACTATTACTTTGAAATTACAGGTATGAATAATGAAGATTTTTCAACTGGTGGCAATGAAGGATATGCTTACTTAGTTGGTTGGGTTGCTGGATGTTTTGTTAAAGTAATGAAAGAATATGGAAAGACAAAGTAAAGAAGATTCATTAGCTCTATGGGAGTTTGAGAAGAACAATACTAAACGATTAGGTTCTAATATCAGCGAAGAGTTAAGGGAATTAATGGAAGTTGCGGATAAGAAGATAAATGACTATTCGTTAACATATAATGAATTTCTAGATGACATTCTAGAAGGTTTAGCTAAACTAAAAGACACAGATAATATTGAAACTAGGCGGTTACAGATAAAAGGATTGTACAACTGTTTAACTAATAAGTATATTGAAGATGGAGAATGATGGTAAGAAATATGATTGTGGTAAAGTAAGAATGGATCTAGTTCCATTAGATGTAGTTGAGAATATTAGTAAGGTACTTACTTACGGAGCTCAGAAATACTCAGATAACAGTTGGCAAAACCTTCCAGATTTTTGGAAAAGATATAAAGCAGCATTACTAAGACATCTTACTGCTATAGACAAAGGAGAATTAATAGATCCTGAAAGTGGACTACCTCATATAGATCATGTACTTTGTAATACAGTATTCTTAGATTGGGGATTTCATCATGGTAAAGCAATTAGTATTAATACAAAAGATATTGAACAAGATGAATAATTTAGAAGCTATCTGGTGGGAAACGTAGGATATAGATGTAAATAAAAACCGTATTGGTAATCCTACTTTACACGTTCACTTCATACGTAAAAATGAAGAAGGTATTACTCATGGAATTGTACACTCTAAAGAAGTTACACAAGATCTTAGTATTGATGCAGTTAAGAATGAAATAATTAAAGAGATAGTAGAAGTTTTAGAAGAAGGTTATAGAAAAGTAGAAAAAGATTTATGGAACAATTGAAATTTAAAAAGTTAGATTACTCAGTAAAGAAAGAAGACGGTACAGAAGAGATTAAGAAGTCTGAAGGTAAGTTGCCTACTAGAGCTACAGCAGGAGATGCTGGATTGGATCTGTATGCTACTCGTATTACTCAAGAAGTAGATAATAGCGGAAAGTTAGTACTTGTATATCATACTGATTTAGCGGTAGAGATTCCTGAAGGATATGTTGGATTTATCTGTATGAAATCATCTATCTCTAAAAGATCTATTATTATGTGTAATGGTATTGGAGTGATTGATTCTGATTATCGTGGAGAGTTGATGGCTAAATTTAAAGTAACTACAGATGCTATTCCTACAGTATATACTACAGATGAACCATTTGCTCAGTTAGTCATTGTTCCTTGTTCTATATTAGAACCTACTTTGGTAGAAGAATTGAGTGAAACAGAAAGAGGAGAAAAAGGATTCGGAGAAGCTACAGCAGAACAAAATAATGAAATTAAAGAAGTAAAAGAATAATTATGGAAAATTTAAATATTACAATTACTCCAGTAAGTGCATCAGGGGTTGGAAGTTTTATAGAAGTGGTTATCGGTGATAGTAGATATAAGACCGATATTGTCCAAGGAGAATTCACAGAGGATGTAATGAAGGAGTTAATGAATAAATTAATCACTAATCAGATTCCTGCTGAACAACAAGAAGCGGTAGAATTGAAATTCTATCAACTATTAGACGCTATTACTAATACTAAAGCAGAAGAAGAATATAGAGCTCAGCATCCTGAAGAATTCATGCCAGAGAATTTTGAACCTAGTGTTGAAGAAGTAATTGAGTAATTATGAAGAAAGTTTTAATAAGTAATGAATGTTATCCTATTGAATTAGATAACAATTTGAATCCAGCACCATTGGGGTCTAACAGCCTTCTTAGAAATGCATATTGTATAAAAGAAGAGAGCGAAGTATATATTAATGGTGAACATAAATATACAGCTAAACCTGGAGATATAATAATCAGTTTTTATGGTATTGAAGATAGATACAATAAAACAGAATATTTTTTAGTACCGGGAAAATTATTTGAAGATTACTTTGTAAGACTAGAAAAATATGAAGCTAGTAAGCAAAGCGAAATTAATAACGAAGGATTATGCTGTGATTGTTGTAAACCCATACGATGAAACTATTTGATATAAACGGTGGTAAAGTAGTAATACACCCTGATGCTTTAGGTCTCCCGTTCTTTAAAAAGTTGTGGGAGGCTGATAAGCCAGATAAACAACAAGCTACAAATGTAATAAGTTATATAGTACTTATGTGGTATTTTAAATCTCCATATGTACTTCAGCTAGAACCAGATATCAGAGAAAAGAAACTTAAGCAGTTATACTTTGGTGATAAGAATTATAATCTTACAGTAGAAGAAAAGTCTTGTGAAGATGATTATAAGAAGCTAATATACACTAGGAATCTGAGGATGCTGGATAGTATGAGAAACAAAGTAGATACTATTAGTAAGTATTACGAAGATTCTCTAGAAGAGCAATTGGATGAAAAGAAGATTAAAGATCTATTAGCTGGTATGGAAAAAGTAAAAGCTACTTTTCAAACGCTAGATTTCCTCGAAAAGGCAGTTAAAGCTGAAGAAGTTAGTACTACTAAAGTACGTGGAGATGCTCAGATTAATCCTTATGAATTAGCTTAATTTGTGCAAATTATACACAAGTTTATAACAATAAATTAATAGGTACGTTATATGAATATAAATAAAGAAACTATGAAGAAAGTACTTGATTTAACAAAATGCAATAGCACTGAAGAAATTTGTGATGTGCTTGAAAAAGAAATTGATAACAAACGAAAAGCAGATGCTTATCTTAAAGAAGCCGGTGAATCTTTGGTTGAAGAATATAAGAAAGAAGCAGTAGCTGAACCTAAGAAGAAAGGTATTATCAAGCGTACTATTCATTGGCTAAAGAGTTTGTTTAAGAAATAATCTCGTTGAACTGATAGAGAGGTCTGACAGGGACAGACATTAAATATTCCCTGGCATATTGCCCTATGGTGTAGTGGTAGCACGAGAGGCTCTAACCCTCTAGGTCCGGGTTCGATTCGGTGGTAGGGCGACCAATTAAAGAATAAACTATGATTGACTTCTAGAAGAAAATAATAAATAGTGATAAGTTTAGATAGCCAGCTCTGTAGTTTTTAACTACAGGGCGTTATTGTTTATATCCAGCTGGTTCGTCAGAATACTTTCAATACTGGGACGAATAGAGAGATCGTTGCATTAATGGTTATACCGCAGAGGATGGAGATTACATCACTGGGTATAACTATTTTTATATTAACTTTTGTCCAATGCAACGTATAGTTAACACTATTACTAAACTACCTAATGGAGAAACTAAAATAAAAAGAGATAGTGTAGTAACATTTCCAGATTTCTATGATTATGACTATTTCTACTTCTAGGCAGTACAAGAAGCAGAAGATAAAGGAAAACATATATGTCTACTTAAATCACGTCGTAAAGGATATAGTTACAAAGGTGGAGCTATGGCATGTCGTAATTATTATCTAATACCTAATAGTAAAACATACATATATGCTTCTAATAAGCAGTATCTTACTGAAGATGGTATTCTTACTAAAGCTTGGGACTATATGGACTTTATAGATAAAAATACAGCTTGGGGTAAGAAACGATCTGTTAACAGTACTATGCGTAAACGAGCTGGATTCTGGACTAAAGATGAATTTGGCAATGAAGTAGAAATGGGTTATAAGTCAGAGATTATTGGCGTTACTTTGAAAGATAATCCTGATGTAGTACGTGGTAAACGTGCCAAATTAATTCTATTTGAAGAAGGAGGTTCATTCTCAGAATTAGGTGCTGCGTGGCAAATTGCTAGACCATCTGTAGAACAAGATGGTGTAGCGTTTGGTACTATGATTGTATGGGGAACTGGTGGTGACAAAGGCTCTGCATTTGAAACTATGAAAGATATGTTCTATAATCCAGAGGGATACAATTGTTTAGGATTTGAGAACATATGGGATAGTACACCTACAGATAAATTGTGTGGATTCTTTGTTCCATAGTATACTAATCTAGATACTAGAGATGATGATGGTAATAGAATATACATGGATGATGATGGTAATACTATTACTAAACCTTCCCTTGAATTTATATTAGATGAACGTAGAAAGGTAATAAGTACAGCTACTAATACTACAGCTATAGACCGTTATGTTGCAGAGCGTCCTATTACTCCACAAGAAGCAATGCTAGAATTTAACGGTAATATATTTCCTAAGAAAGAATTACAGGAGCAATTAGGACTTATTCGTACTAATACTTAGTTATAGAATCATAAACAAGTGGGTGATTTAATATTTGATGAGTCTGGTAGTATCAAATGGATACCTAAGAAACATGGTGATGTTACCAAGTACCCACTTGGTAAAGATGATGATCCTACTGGTTCAATAGTTATATGGGAACATCCAGCTAAAGATGCAACAGCTGGATTATATATAATAGGTGTAGACCCTTATGATCATGACTAGTCTGGTACTAATTCATTAGGATCATCTATAGTATATAAGAGGTTTTAGAACTTTGAAGAGTATTATGATATTATAGTAGCTGAATATACTGGTAGACCTGCAACAGCTGAAGAGTATTATGAGAATTTACGTAAGTTAGCATTATACTACAATGCACGTATAATGTATGAAAATGAACGCAAAGGTCTATTCCCTTACTTTACTGCTAAGCATTGTGATTACTTATTAGCTGATCAACCTGATATTATTAATGATATAGTTAGTAATTCTAAAGTACAAAGAAGAAAAGGTTGTCACATGAATAAGTAGATAAAGCAATGGGGTGAAGGTATGATAAAAGAATGGTTAAATGAAGAGTATGCACCAGGTAAGAAAAACCTAACTAGGATACTATCAGAGCCGCTATTAGAAGAGCTAATAAGCTATAACGATACAGGTAACTTTGACCGAGTGATGGCGTTGATGTAGGTTATGATATATAGAGAACAACTATATAATGTAGTTGTTAAAAAGAAAGAAAAAGAAAACAAATAGAAGATGCTCTTTGATGGACCAATTTTTGCGCAGAGTTGGTTCAATGACGATACTCCTAGAGTATTTTCTAATGACGATAATGTATATACATTTTAACTATGAAGAATACTAAAAGTTTCCCTGCACAGAAACTACCAATGTCAAAGAAGACACAAGCCTGGAAAGAAGCCTGCGTAGACTATGTAGTAGGCGCTGGAGATTCAGGATTTGGTGGTAATGGTAGATCTAGATCTGACGAGATGTAGACTTACTATGATTTATATAATAGCATATATAATGAAAAGGATCTTAAATATGTAACCAATCCATTTAAACAAGATGATGGGTTTCCTGCTATGGCATAGGATTATAATATCATTAAACCGTATGTAGATCAGTTACTTGGTGAAGAAACTAAGAGACCTTTTAATTTTCATCCACAACGTACAAGTGATATAGCTGCTAGTGAAATGTAGGAAAAAGCTAAAGAAATGTTAATGGATTATATTCAAGCTACTATAGCAAGTAAGTTAAGTCCAGAACAAGCAGCTAGATATGAACAAGCATTAGCTACAGGAGAAATCTAGACTCCAGAAGCTATAGCTAAGTATCTATAGAAAGATTATAAAGATATAGCAGAAACTGAAGCTTATCATGCATTACAATTTCTAAAGAGAAAATTAAATCTTACTCATGAGTTTTATAAAGGTTGGAAAGATGCTTTAATAGGTGGAGAAGAAATATACTATGTAGGTGTAATCAATGGAGATCCTTATGTAGAAAGAGTAAACCCTATGTACTTTGATTATGAGCATTCTTTAGACTTAGAATTCATAGATGATGCCGCATGGTGTCGTAGAAAGATGATTATGTCTGCTACTGAGATATACGATAGATTCTATGATAAAATGTCTGAAAGACAACTAAATGAATTATTAGAACTTATTGATCAAAGACCCGGAGCTGGTAATAATCCAGAGATAAGAAAGACTAGTATAGATTATGAATCTATTAAACTACACAAAATTAATAGTTTTACAGATAATCCATTTGATATAGATCATATAGTAGTATATCATTGCTGTTGGAAGTCTTTCAAAAAGATAGGATTTGTTACTTTACTAAATCCAGAAACTGGAGAAGCTGAAGAATTTCAAGTAGATGAAGATTATAAAGTAACAGGTACTGAACAATCTGTAGAATGGGATTGGATTATTGAAGTATGGGAAGGATATAGAATTGGTGATGATATGTACATAGGAATTCAACCTATTGAATATCAACACATATCTGCCGATAATCCTAATTCACAGAAATTACCTTATACTGGTGTAGTATATAATAATACTAATAGTAAACCTAGATCATTAGTAAGTATGATGAAACCATTACAGTATATGTATATTGTAGTGTGGTATAGACTTGAGTTAGCATTATCTAGAGATAAAGGTAAAGTAGCAGTAATGGATATTACTTAGATACCTAAATCTATGAACATTGATGTTAATAAGTGGATGCATTACTTAAGTGCACTAGGTGTAGCTTTTATTAATCCTTATGATGAAGGATGGGATATACCAGGACGTGAAGGAGGTAAACCATCTCAATTCAACTAGTTATCCTCTTGGGACTTAACTATGAGTAATGTAATAGCTGAGTATATTCAATTGATGCAGAAGATTGAAGATATGGTAGCTAAACTTACTGGTATTACTCCACAGAGACAAGGATAGATTGCTGCTAGTGAATTAGTAAGTAACGCTAATACTGCTGTTAATATGTCTTATCATATTACTGAACCTTGGTTCTGGAATCATAATTAGGTGAAGAGAAGAGTATTAACAATGCTATTGAATACTTCTAAAGCAGCTTGGAAAGATAATAAGAGATACTTGAATTATATATTAGATGATGCTACCAGAGCGTTTGTACAATTATCTGATAATTTCTTCTATGAAGATATGGATATATTTGTAGATGATAGTACTAAGAATCAACAATATATAGATCAATTAAAGCAACTGTTACAACCTGCTATGTAGAATGGTGCTAGTCTATTAGATATTGCTGAAATCATTACTTTAGATAATATGAGTATGATTAAGAATAGACTTGAGGAAATTGAGCAGAAAAGAATGGAACAGATGCAGCAACAGCAACAGGCTGAACAACAAGCTCAACAGCAGATGGCAGAACAACAGAATCAGCTTAAAGAAGAAGAACTTATGCTTAAGGAAGCTGAACTGGATCTTGAAAAATATAAAGTAGATCAAGACAGATATAAAGCAGAACAAGATAATGCTACTAAAATTACTGTAGCACAAATTAATTCTTATCGTGGTGCTGAGAATATGGATCAAGATATGAATGGAATTCCTGATCCAATTGAAATAGGAAAGCAAGCATTAGAATAGTAGAAGATAAATTCTGATATTGCTACTAAACAATTAGAACTTAATAATAAGCGTAGAGAAATAGAGTAGAAGAGAGAAGCTGAAAATAAGAAGATACAGCTTGAAAAAGATAGAATGAAGCATGAAACTGAGTTGCAACGTATGTCTGATAAAGCTGCGCTTGAACGAGAGAAGTTAAAGGCAAAGACAGCTTTAAGGAATAAGGTAGTAGGCGAATCTAAATCTAAGTAAGTATGAATTGGTTTAAAGAAACGTGGTGGTTAGTAAAGCAATTATTTACTACTACTAAGAATAAAGACAAAGTGCAGTATAAACATATGGATCATTATCCTTTTAGTGGATACTCTGCAATGAGTTGGTGTGGATATATTTTGACTAAAAAGAAAGAATCTGATATTAAAACTACTACTTGGAATCACGAAAATATACATTTACAGTAGGCTGAGAATAAGGGTAGTTGGTTAAAGTATTACGCTGATTATGTATGGGAGTGGATCAAAGGCAATCCTATTACTTATCCAGCATCATCGGCATACTATACAATACCTTACGAAATGGAAGCATACGCAAATGAAGATAAATCTGATTACGAAATTAATACTAATAAGTATAAAATAAAAAATCGTAAAAAGACCTATAGAGAGAATAAGAAAAATTGGTTTAACTATATTAAAAATTTATAATTATGGCATGCGGTGGAAAGAAAGGTGGCAAAAAGTCATCTAAAAGTGGAAAGAAAAGTAAATAATTATGGAACGTGAAGCATTTAGATAGAGAATACAACAGTATAAGTAGGCTAGGGAGAATAATCCCTAGCTGAAGTACTGGGATTGGAAGAAGTATGCAGATGGTGGTACTATAGATGAAGATCCACCATAGAGTACTAGTGAAAGACCTATTACTAACTTTGACCCTAAAGGAGATCCATATAATCCTACATATGGATATAATCCAGGTGCAGGCTACGTTTCAAGTTCAGATCCATTAGGTAGTTTATATGTAGAAGGAGCTTTACTTAATCCAGTATTTAAATTAGCAGGTAATGCAGTATCTAATATAGCTAGAGGATTAACTAAATACTCTTCTAAATATGTACCAGAAGTAAAAAGAACTGTATAGGATAAGATAAACAGTTTATTCCGTAGAGAAGCTGAAGATAAAGCTCGTACATATAAATTATATGATGATGCTATAGAATCTAGAAATAGAATAATTGAAGATCTATATTCTAATCCAGCTTATATGGAAAGAGCTAGATAGATTTAGAATACATACGGCGATAATTACGCTAAAGTATATGAAGATATAATTAATTAGTATAATACTAATTATTGGAATTTACCTAATCCTGTTATAAAATAGTTAGATGCTAAGGCTAAAATGTAGGCTAAAGATGCAGCTGTAAATAGGTATATTACTAGAAGACAGCCAGCAGGATATGATGATTTTGAGTATTAGATAAATAGAAATCTTACAGAGATAGATTATCCTACTACTAGACATGAATTAGGACACTATGTAGATTTCAATTTAGCTAAAAGTTCAAATCCTGATTATAGCAACTCTATGTTTGCAGAGTTAAAAAGAGATTTATCAAAATAGAAGAATCCATTATTTCCAGATAAAACTGATTATTATAGTAAAGGTACAGAATAGAAGTCTTATATGAATACTCTTAGAGAGTATATGTTTAAGAATGGTATGATTAATAATATAGGAGATAAGGTAACTTCTAGATAGATTAAGAAAGCTATAAGATCGTTACCTAAAGATATGAGATCTATTGAAGCTGCTTATCTTCAATTTGCTACACCTGGATAGTACACAAAGTGGTTTAACAAGATACCTTTACTTGGTACTTATCCAATAGTAAATAAACAATTTTAGAATTATGAAGAAGATAAAGATAAAGCCAGAGAATAGAGGTAAGTTCAATGCAACTAAAAAGAAAACAGGAAAGACAACCGAAGAACTAACTCACAGTAAGAATCCTGTAACAAGAAAGAGAGCAATATTCGCTTAGAATGCTGCTAAATGGAATAAAGGTAAAAAGAAGAAAAAATAAATCTAATTAAATATTTTAATTATGGATAAAAAAATGACATTAGGTGGATTTGAAGCTGTATTAGACAGCTTTATCCCTAATCCAGATGGTGGTTTTAGAAATTCAAATATTGATGAAAATGTTAATGTTGATGCTGATGAATTTGAATCACTAGACGATGAAGAATTGGAAGATATTAAAAAGAACAATATCGAAGTAAAGAATAATAAAGAAAATCCAGTAGAGGAAGATACTGAGGAAGAAGAAATCGAAGAAGAAGATATTGAAGATAAACCAAAACGTAAGCCTGGTAGACCTCGTAAAGAAGAAACTATTGAGGAAGAAACAGAAGAGGAAGAAGAGGTTGAAGATAACAATGAGGAAAATGTTGTTACTAACTTCTTTGATGCTGTGGCTGAAAAACTCAATTGGGAATTTGAAGAAGGTGAAGACAAACCAAAGAATGTAGATGAGTTAATTAATTACTTCCAAAATGTCATTGAAGAAAATAGCAAGCCTGAATACTCTAGTGAAGAAGTTGAAGCACTAGATAATTTCGTAAAACAAGGTGGAGATTTAAAGAAGTATTTGACTATTGATGCTGAATTAGATTTAGATGATATTGACATTGAAGATGAAACTAATCAGAAATTGGTAGTAAAACAACTACTTAAAGAGAAGGGATTCTCTACTAAGAAGATTGATAAGTTAGTAAGTAGATACGAAGAAGCTGGATTACTTGAAGATGAAGCGCAAGACGCTTTAGAAGATCTGAAAGAGATTAAAGAAGAAAGGAAGAAACAGCTATTAGAGGATCAGAAAAAGGCTTATCGTGAATAGTTACAGAGACAACAGCAATTCTATGATAACGTTGTTAGCGAAATAAAAGGCTTAAAGAATATACGTGGTATTACAGTCCCTGAAAAAGATAAAAAGGTTTTAATGGATTATATACTTAAGCCAGACACAGACGGTAAAACAAAGTACCAAAAGGACTATGCTAAGGGTGGTGTTAAGAATCTGATAGAATCAGCATACTTTACAATGAATGCTGACAAACTTATTGAAGCCGCTAAACGTGAAGGAAACAATTCAGCTATTGATAAGTTTAGACGAAGTTTAAAATCTAGTAGTATTACTACTAAATCTAGAAAACAAGCTACGGGTTCTGATGATGATCCAATTTGGTTCTCAGCTGCACGACAACTGCGTATATCATAATAATTAATTATATAAATAAAAAAATTAAATTACTAGTATTTTATGGATAATAATATTCTTAATAACCTCCAATTATACAAAGGTAAATGGTTTTCTGATTTGATCGACACTAATAAGATTAGTCTCGCTTCTCAGCAAAGACCCTATGAGGTATCTACTATCCTGTCATACGTATTTGGTACTAAAGATAATGGTTACAGTACTTCTCTTGATATGTTGACAGGTGGTCTTGGAAATGTAATGACTATTGATCAGCCTTCATTTGAATGGGGTGTTATGATTGACCAGGATAGAGCTGTTACAATTCGTGACGCTAAATGGAATGGTGCTGCAATTAATAAAAATTCTACTCCAGGTTTGGGTAATACACCTATCACTTTGTGGTTGGAAGATGCATGGTTTGGTCCTGGTGCTACTATCGAATTTGATGATAAGAGTCAAGCACGTATTCAGGACGCTCCGTATCAAGATGGCAACCTGTATGTTTATACAGTATTTGTATCTAATGGTAGTCCCGCTTCTTATATTGACCCTGCTGTTTTAGCTTCTGGTTGCCAAGTAAACCGTTTGGCTTCTGCTTATGAAGAATACAGTGAAGAGGCTGATATCCTGAACTACAATACTCACTTCAAGATGCGTAACTATTTGACTACAGTACGTCTGTCTTATGATATCACAGGTTCTGCTTACTCTACAGTTATGGCAGTAGCTTTGAAAGATCCTAAGACTGGTAAAACTTCTTACTTGTGGTCTACATTCCAGGAATGGGTTGCAATGCGTGAGTGGTACAAACGTCTTGAAAGAGCTTTGGTATACAATCAGAACAACGTAAACAAAGATGGTTCTTGTAATCTGAAAGGTAAAAATGGTCGTCCTGCATTTATTGGTGCTGGTTTGTTGGAACAGATTGCTCCGTCTAACAGACGTTATTATACTCGTTTGACAGCTGAACTGTTGGAAGACTTCTTGTTTGACCTGTCTTACAATGTATTGGGTACTAATGAACGTAAGTTCGTTGCCTTGACTGGTGAAATGGGTATGCGTGAATTTGACCGTGTACTTAAAGAAAAGATGGCTAATATGAACTTGATTGACACAGTATTCGTAACTGGTTCTGGCGATAATCTGAAGTTCGGCGGTCAGTTTAAAACTTATGCAATGTCTAACGGTATTGAATTGACTTTGAAGTATTTCCCGTTGTATGACAACACTACTTACAATCGTCAGTTGCATCCTGTTACTTTGAAACCGTTGGAATCTTACCGTATGACATTCTTGGATTTGGGTCGTCGTGATGGTGAAGCCAATATTGTTAAAGTAGTTCGTAAAGATCGTGAATTCGTTAACTGGTGTACAGCTGGTTCTGTAACTCCTGCTGGTTACGCTCACTCTAACACAGAAGTTCGTTCTAACGCTAAGGATGGATACAGCTGCCACTTCCTCGGAGAAGTGGGCATCATGTTAAGAGATCCGCGCGCTTGCGGGGAATTAATAATGGATGCTGGAATCTAATAGCGTTTATTCGTAAGAAATGCACATTTAAAAAATAACTTTATTCGTTTACGTGCGTTATATAAGTATTAACTTAAAACGCACGTTTATGAATAAAGAATTTGAAATATACAAACTTACAAATACAAATAATAATAAGATCTATATTGGAGTAACAACTCTTGGAGTAAGTCAAAGATTTAAAGTACATTGTTGGAAAGCTAGTGAAGGATCTAATTATCCATTGCATCAGGCAATTAAAGAGCATGGTAAAGATGCATTTAGATTAGAAGTAATAGAAACTGTAGAAAGCCCAACAGTAGCTAGAGAAAAAGAAAAATATTTTATTAAACTATTTAATTCTCAAGACATTAATATTGGTTATAATACAACTGCTGGAGGAGAATATTTTGAAGTTACAGATGAAATGCGTAAAGCATTGAGTAATGCTCAAAAAGGACGTAGACACGTAGAATCTTTTAAAGCTGTATTACAATATACTAAAGATGGAGAATTTTTAAAAGAATATGAATCATTAACTGATGCTGAAAATATTACAGGAATCTCTAGAACTTCAATATACAGAACTTTATCTAAAACTTTGACTAAACCTAGTAAAACTAATCCTTATATTTGGGTATTGAAATCTGAATATCCAGACATTCCTAAGTTTATACATCCTAAAGAAATATTTACTAATTTAGATTATAAACCAAAGATGTCGGAAAAATGTAAACAAGCTAGCACAAAGTATAGAAATACTGATGGTGACTTTAGTAAGCATTGTAAACAAGTAACTAAGTATGATACAGAAGGTAACAAATTAGAAACATATATCAGTATATCGGAAGCAGCTAAAAAAAATGATATTACACCAGAAGCAATTAGAATGCACCTTAGAGGTTGTTACAACTACAAAGATCCTAAAGTATTAAAAAGACTAAAATTTATTTGGAAGTCTGAATAAATTATATTAACTGAACAATCTAGTATATAATTATATTATGGAAGTAATCGTTAAAATAACTAAATAGAATCCGTGGACTGGGATTGTAAAATGGTCCAATTGCTTTGACTATCTGAGTTCATATTGGACAAGATCTGGTAGCCGTTACACAGGGTTAACCAGAGATAAAGCTAGAGAACTAGAACAGAAAATGGGTAAAGCTGAAGGAGAATTAGATCCTGATAGCACATTTTGGGATACATTTGCAATTAAGATTGGTAAGAAAGAATTAGTAATTAATACTGATAGACCTGAAGGTGAATTGCAATATTTATTCCTATTAGGACATAAGAGAGTAGCAAATGGCATTGATAAAGTAACTCCATCTACTGATTATGTACTTATAAATAAAGAAGCTGAAGCAGAACAAATTAATAAAGCTAACAAAGTTAAACGTGATGCTTATAGAGCACTGGATAAGATGAGTCTTGAAGATATGCGCAAATGTCTTAGACTATTTGGAGTTAAAGCTGACACTATGTCTAATGAATTGGTTGAAGCTAGACTTGGTGAAAACGTAGAAGCTGATCCAGCAAGATTTATTAGAATTTGGGTAGATAATCCTAATAAAGAAATTAACTTTGTAATTGAAGAAGCTTTAAGTAAAAATATTATTCGTAAGAACAGAGCATCATATTACTTTGGTACTGATCTTATTGGTAACGGTCTTGAAGATGTAATTGCATATTTGAAAGACAAAAAGAATCAAGATATTTACTTAAGTATTATGTCTGAAATAAAATCTAAATAATGACTAGAGAACAATTTCACTCATATTTTAAAGTAGCAATGGACAAGAACTCTCAAAGCGTAGCCTTTGGGGGTTGTCCTGCTTTCTTACCAGAAGAAATAGATTACTGGTTAGATCAAGGTTTATACCAAGAAATCAGTAATAAGTTTACTGGTAATAACTACTTAAAGACTAGCTTTGAAGGATCTGTAAAACGTATCCACGACTTAGAAAAGTTAGTACATACAGATACAAATGTTATTGCTAATACTGAAACAGACTCAAATAGATGTTATGTTACCAATCTATTTAATGGTGACAGAATGTTCTTTGTAGATGCTGTATTAAACTTCAATAACAAAAAAGCTACCATAAAGCTAATAGATCATTCTGACGCTACTAAGTTCAAGAAGACTTACAATAACAATCCTTGGATAGAAGATCCAGTAGCTGTAATAGAAGATAATACTCTATATATCTATTATGATTACTTAGCTATGAGTAGTAATAGTTATTCTGTAGATATTACTTATATTAAGTTCCCTACTAAGATAGAGAACTTACCAGCAGATGGTATGAGTGAAATACCAGAGTATATGCAGTTTGAAGTAATTAATAGAGCTGTAGAACTAGCATTAGAAGATATTGAGTCTAAGAGAATATAGACTAAATCACAGTTAAACCAAATAGATGAATGATTATGACAAATCGTGGATTTCAAATCGAGTTTGAACGTAGGCTATAGTTAATGGATCCTAATTTAGTTATTAAGGATAAGCTATCCTCAGACACTATTATATCATTCATTAATGAGGCGATTGATAAATTTTATAAAACAAGATACTCAGGTATTAACTTTAAAGCTCAAGGATTTGAATAGACAGAAAAACGTATAGATGATTTGCGTACTTTAATTCGTAAAAGAAACTATTCAAATACTTAGATATCCAAAGGAACTAAAAATTCATATTCTGTTGAATTACCAGATGATTATGTATTATTACTTGGAGATACAGCTGGTATATAGCCGAGTGATGAATATCCTAACGAATGCTGGGAAAAAGACGATTTAGGTGCATATATAGTTAAGTATACAGATACGTTAGAATCTACAATTGAAACATTAGATAGACAATTAAGTAATTCACTATCTGAACACAAATTAAAATATTGTCAAGCTAGACCTTTAAAGTTAATTCAAGATAATAATGTAATATTATACACAGACGGTAAATATAAAGTAAGTGAATATGAGATTACATACTTAGCTAAACCATCTGAAATTAATTCAAGTAATATTACTAATACAGAATATACAGATTTGCCAGAACATACACATATGGAAATTGTGAAAATGGCAATCTAGATTTATCTTGCTACTAAACCAATGTAGCATTATAATGCTTATTCCAACGAAATTGCTTCAATGGAATAATATAAATTAATGCGTTTGTCTGACCTGGAAATCTGAAATAAGGAAAGTAGAAGGACAAACTAGACTGGCGCTAAGTCTAACAATTAATTATTTTTATATAAACTATGATTACACGAGTTGATACCGTACTTATCGGTAAAACATGTCCAGCATCTTATACTACAGTAGATAGTCTTACTCCGGGTGCTGTAGCTCTGTTCGATGAGAATAAGAGCTTGATTAAAGATGAAGCTAGTGCAGTAAAAGCATCTACAGTATATATTGGTGTAGTTGGTGATAATATGACTATCGCTTTACCTAATGGTACTAGTGCTACTAAACGTTCTGTAGAGTATTCTAACGCAATTCAGAAAGCTTCTAAACCTTCTTACGTAATTGGTGATTATGTTGCACCAGTTCAAGAGAAAATCGAAATTGATTTAACTAGTGCTACTGTTGTTATCGGTCACAGATATGTTTTGCGTATTGTTTACAAAGACATGTATGAAGCTCCGGGACAATTCACTCATACCTATGAAGCAATTGCTACAACTGAAACTGCTGATGATTTAGGTAACGCATTGTTGAAGAAGATTAACAAACATGCAAATCGTAGAGTAAATGCTACATTTGCAAGTCATAAATTGACACTTACAGCTCTTCCTAAAGATGATAATGAAGGAGTTTACTCTTTGAATGAGTATTCTGTAGTTTCTATGGAAGCTTCTCTGTATGTTACTATTCCTGGTGCATTGTTGTCTAATGTTCCTGAAGCAGTACCTGGTGCAACTATTACTAAGACTGCTGGTAAACCTGGTAAAGGTTACTGGAAACAAGTACGTGATATGGAAGTACGTATGTTGGGTTATAAGGGTCATGTATTCACAGATGCATATCCTATCATTGAACCTAAACGCAATGTTACTGAAGGTGCATCTTACGATTACATTACTATTGAGAATGACAACTTGTACTTGTCACCTGACAATCAATACATTAAAACTACGCCGTTAACTACTGAATTGTATGTTGAAGAATCTGCTAACTTGAGTGCTTCTCAGTTTGTTAAGAATCTCAAAGCATTTATTACAGGTGTTAATAGTGCAGCATAATACGGTTTCTTTATTTAAAAAAACCAGGCGAGGTTGAGGTTTATCCTCGGCTTCGCCTTTTTAATTTTTTGTAGATATGAAAATAATTAATGCAACATTAAATAACGATACTATAACTATAACTTTAGATGCTAAGGCTAATGTACATAAGGTTTATCTAGATTCAATAGTAAATCAAAAGAATATGTATTCTGATGAAGATGAGAAACATACTTATGTAATATCTGACTTTGTTACTTAGGATAATACTGTTATTGTTGATATTACTGAGTATAATGAAACTTCTTTTATAGTAAGCGTTCTTACATCAGAGGGTAATAGAGATGAAGCTATAGCAATAGATCAGAATGAATTATATTTAGCTAAAGTAAATCTACTTACTACATATTGTAATACATGTTTAGATAAACATTAGAAGCATATAATAATGATGTGTGATTTTAGATCATAGTTATTGTAGTATGCTTTAGAGCACAATCTTACTAAAGACGCTATTGAACATTACATAGATCTTAGTAGAATGTTAGGTATGATAGATTATCATAATTGTAGTAAGTGCCTATCTCCTAATAAAGTGTGTAAATGTTGTAATGGTATGTGTGCGCTATGATAAAAGAAGAATATAAAAATGGATGCAGATTGAAAGAATAGGTAAAGTATAACATTGATTATGATGATTGCCAAATTCTTAATCTAACCTGTGCTAATTACATATATGATTTAGTATAGGAATCTTCTAAATATGAAACAAAATTAGAAGACGTTAAAAAGATGTTATATATGATAGAAAAGTTATTAGGACACGAAGTACAATATGATATTCCAGAATATCACGGAGATAATAAAAAATGTTATTTTGGTGTAGTATCAGATAATTTTGTTATTAATGAAGATAATATAAAACAATTAGATTATGTACTACAAGATACAAAAGAATTTGTTAAAAGCTTTAGTACTGATTATCAAAAGATATTATATTGTTATCCTAATGAATTTGGAGATATAAATAGCATAAAAGATCAAAATCAATTTGAGATAAAAGAGTCATTTTAGAGGAATGCTGTAACTATAGATGGTATATTATATAATGTATATATACTGAAAGACGCATCCACAGTAGATAATTATAAAATATATTTTATATGATACAGGTAGCTGATAATTTTAACTACAGAGGAAAAAAGCCGAACTTTGATAGAGATAGTTTTGATACATTATAGGATATGAAGAACTATTCTGAAAATAGTTTAGACGATGGTCATATATCTTATTGTAAAGAAACTAATAAACATTATAAGTTTAATTCTGATAATCAGTCAGATCCTACTACTGGTAAATGGGTAGAATAGCATGAAGCTGTTCCAGCTGATGAAGAAGATATAACTGAACAAAATGGTACTCTATAGTTAGCAAATAAAACTTATGATAAATAGTATTTCAGTGGTTTAGGTAGAGTGTATCTAAGAAAGAATATAGTAGGTGATAAGAATGTTCTTACTTAGGCTATGATCAATAAAGCTAATACTATATATGTTATTCAGTATGATTATGATTTAAAAGAAGCTAGTATAAATATTCCAGAAAATTGTGTTTTATAGTTTGACGGTGGTAGTTTAAGTAATGGTACTATACATGGTAGCTTAACTAAAATAAGTAATGATAGTAATGCTAAAATATTTGATAGTATATCTTTTACTGGAACTTTTTCTGTTATCAAAATATACGCTAACTGGTTTGATAATCCAGAAGATGATGATATTTCAATAGCTTTTAGACAAGCTTTTGAATTAAATAAAGTAAATAAACTGGATAATTATAGCACTATTACTGTACTTAACGGAGAGTATAATTGTAGAGGATACATATTAATGGGAACTAGTACTATATTAGATTTTAATGGATCAATAATTCATGATTTAGATATTGATACACCTTTAGTAACAACCCCTCCGTTTGAAAATTAGAGCGGAAATGAATATAGTAGATGTACTATAAGAAACGGTAGAATACTTAGCTATGGTAATAGATTAAAATATTACACAATAGATTTATTTAATGTATGGAGATTAACGTGTGAGTATTTAATAATTGCTGGTAGAGGTGAGTATACTACAAAAGCTAAACATGGTATTGGTATAGGAAGTAAGAAAGAAGATTATACAGCTAGCTGTTTTGTAAATAGAGTAGTACATTGTTAGGTTCCTATGATAGACATACATGAAGGAGCTACAGATTCATACATAGCTTTTAATGAAATTTGGGCAAATAATTTAGATACAGCTTTAATCGTTGGAGCTTCATCTTAGATAATTGTTAATAATTAGTTTGTTGGAGGTCAAGGAAAAGGATGTATATATATAGATGAAAATGTAAATCTATTAAAAATAGAAGGTAATTATTTTGACGGATCATATGATAAATTAGATACTAATTATGGTATATATGCTACTAAGTAGTCTGGCAAAAATATTATTACGGGTAATAGTTTTTGGCATCTAAAAAAAGAAGCAATACATATAGAAGGATTATTTGACAGTACGATTGCAAATAATAATTTTGATGATAATGATATATATGGTAGAGGATTACCAGATATCTATTTAGGTGTTAGTTCTTATAGTAATGTTATTATAGGTAATACTTTTAATAGACAAATGATATTTGATCCATCAGATAATTATGTAGTTAAAAATAGAAAAGATGCTGGTACTCTAGCGCCAATATTTAATATAAGCAGCACTATTAGTAATGGCACTACATTGATTACAGGTAATACGCTAATTAATCCGTAGTTATATCTACCAGCAGTATATACTAATAATCCTAATTTGATTGTTTCTAAGGGTAATAATCATAGTATATTTGAAAATAAATCTAGTGATCCTACTTTAAATTATATGCAATGTGGAGATATAAAAGCTACGCAGAATGCTCCAATCATTAAGAATACATTAGGTGAATTCAATAGATTACAAATTGTAAAAACAAGTTAGTAGAAAAAACAAAGTGAAGCATTAAACCATTATACCTTTGATGGAACTAGTGTATTTGACACTGATAATATAAAGCCTACTTGGGTTTATAAAGAAACTTGGTATGATAGTAACGGTAATCCAGCATATGCTGAAAAAACAGGTACTTAGTATTAGAGACCAGCTAATGTTAAAATGGGTTTTTATTATTTTGATACATCGTTGAACAAACCTATTTGGAAAAATTCAGATACTGAAAATGTTTGGATAGATGCTACAGGAGCTACTGTATAACAATAAAACAATTAAGATATGGCATAGTATGCAACTAAAGATGAATTAAACGAACTCACTGGACTAGTAAGAACATTATAGGGCAATATAAAAACTCTAGATACTAGTGTTGGTGAGCTTGATACATTAGTAGAAAGGATTAATCACCTATCTACTCTAAAAGATGTTACTATTACTTATATTACAGAAGGAGACTTGATATAGTATAGCAGTGATGGTACATGGCATAATGTATCTCCAGCTGTATTAGCAGATTATATTAGTGGTGAAGGCGGTATTATTGATACTGCTGTTGTTAAAGCGTTAATAGCATCAGAGGGTGGTAAGTTATTCTTAAGTAAACTATATGATGATACAGCATTAGGCGTTATTACATTTAAAAACAGTGTAATAGCTGATAGTATGATATATGCTAAAAAAGGTATTACTATCGGTAATTATATATCTGGTTTACTTGGGGATGGAGCTATAATTGATGAACACGGTAATATAGAAGCTGGTAGTTTAACTCTTAGAGAGTTTTTATCTGTACCAGAATTGCGTTTTAACAGAGTAGATGTAGTAAGTGGTGAATTGTGGAATTCTATTGCTTTTGGTACAATTGAATCAGTAGATACTAAAAACTAGATAGCTACACTTAAACTAGAAGAAGGAGAATACAGTGGGTTACATGTTAATGATATATGTAGAGGTATATGGCATAATATTAGTGGAGTAAATGAAACTACTCCAGGTACAGATGAATGTGGGTTTGAAAAAATGCAGGGATTTAGTACTGCTTACTTTACCCCTATTGAAATTCTAGATGAAAGGGGTAAACAATTTAGATATTCACTAAAGCCTAATACTACTCAACATCCTACTGCAAATATGAAGTTTGCTGTATATGGTAATTTCTTAGATGAAACTAGACAATCTAGTGCTTACTCTACAAGAGATTATAAAAGATTCTTAAAAGATGTTAGTACTTGGGCAATTGATTGGACTAACATTGCGTCACAATTTGGTAAAATAGAAGGATTGACTATTCCTGGAGCTCCAGATGATGGAGTACTACATGGAGATGGCGCTTACTTAACTAATGTCTACATGACAGGTGCTATGATTTAGTTTACTCCAGAACAAGAAGATAGTCTCAAAGGATAGGATGCTTACTCGGTAAATCTTACTAAAGACAACCTATCTGTTATTGTGGATAATGAATTAAACATATTAGATAAGTATAGCTAGCTAGATAATTTAACATTTGGAGTACAAGCTTTTAAAGGTACTACAGAATTATCATATTCAGATGTATATGCTGAAGGATCTTACTTCTTAACTTGGGAAGCAACAGGTCTTAAGTGTACGATGGCTAACGGTATATTCACAATTACAGATATTTTATCTGTTACTAATAGTCCTCATATAGACTTGTTAATTAACTGTGAAGGTAATGCTACATTTAAAAAGACAGTAGTATTATAGTTCCATTTACAACCTAATTCATTATGGACTACATATAACGATAACGATGCTATACCTGATAGACCTACTGGTGATGGTACTACCAACGGTTGGCATAGAAATTATACAGCATCTGCAATATGGATGTCTACTAAAAGCTCTATCGAAGTAGATGATCCTAATGTAGAATGGGGAGATCCTAATAGATTCCGTGGTGCTTCAGTAGCTGGTAAAGATGGTGAGTATACTAGATTTGCATATACTGAATCAAGCGTACCACCACCTACTCCTATAGGTGATACTGTTCCACCTAAAGACCCAAACAATAAATACACTTGGACTATGGACCCACCGCAAGGAGATCCAGAAAAAGGTATTTGGGTATGGCAGTCTATACAAACTGTTTATTCAGATAAGTCTACTTCTGGTTGGTCAGAACCTTTCCGTTTAACAGGAGCTGATGGTAAAGATGGTAACGATGGTAATGATATAGAGTTTGTATATAAGATTACACAAAATAATTCTGCACCTACTTTACCAGCTAATAGTAATAGAGATGATTATACAGAACCAAACAATGGTTGGTATGATAACCCACAAGGTGTTAGTGAAACTTGGCAATATGAATGGGTAGCTCAACGTACTAAACCAGCTGCTAAAGCAGGTACTGGTAATTGGGGTAACTGGCAAGGTCCTACTTTATGGTCAAAATGGGGGGAGAAAGGTATGGACGGAGACGGTTATGAATATATCTACTATCGTACACAAGCTGAAAACATTGCACCTGATACTCCTGTAGCTGCTAATAATACAGATGATGAAGCGCGTCCTCAGGCATTTATTAATGGTGTAGCACAAACTACTACTTCTCCTGGAGGAATGTATTGGACTGATGATCCCCAAGGAGTTAGAGAAAACTTGATGTTTGAATGGGTAAGTGTACGTAAAAAAACAGATGGTGTATGGTCAGCGTTTCAAAAACCAGCTATATGGGCTAAATGGGGTGAGACTGGTTTAAGTGGCGGTAATTATCAATATAGATATAAAATATCAGCTACTACTCCAAGTATACCTACTGATCAAGCTGCGTCTGGATGGTCTGAAGATTCTGAAATGGTTCCACCAGAAGGTCAATATGTATGGCAAATTCATAGATTTAAAAACGCAGATGGTTCATTAACTGCTTGGACTGGGTTAATAAGACTTACCGGAGCCGATGGTAAAGATGGTGAAGACGGTAATAGTATAGAATTCTTATACGCACGTAATAATGATAAAGACAATTATCCTCAAAAACCAAATTCTAATCAAACTACAGACTGGACAGGTACTGGACCAGATGGTACACAGTGGTTTGATAATCCATAGGGAGTAGACGATTCACATAGATATGAATATGTAACTCAAAGATATAAAGATAAGAGTACTTAGAAATGGGGAGATTATTCACAACCAGGCTTATGGTCTGTATTTGCAGATAAAGGTAAAGATGGGGATGGATACGAATACATATTCGCTAGGTTCTCTAGTTATGATCAAGCAGCTCTATGTAGTAGAAATGAGCAGTATTATCCAGCTTCTCCTACTTATGGATCACAATATTTAAATGGTGATTATTAGCAAGATGATTATATACCTACTAAGACTTGTAAAGGTGCTACTTTCACTTATACCGATAATGGAGTAAGCGTAACAGAAAGCATACCATATCAAGTATGTTGGACACGTAAGAAAGAAAATGGTAAATGGGGAGATTGGAAAGATGGATTTATTTGGACTAAGTGGGGTAAAGACGGTCAAGATGGACAAGATGGAGATAAAGGGGATCCGGGTGATAAGGGAGACCCAGGAACACCTGGTACTGATGCTACTACTTATGTAATATCTCCAGGAGCAGCTACAATACGTTTGACTAGAACTGCATCTTATGAACCTAGTAGTATGACATTTAGAGCATACAAGAAAACAGGTACTGGAAAATTAACAGCTGTATCTGGTTATTGGGAAATATATGGTAGTAATAGTAGTGCACCAACTAGTTCATCTAGTGGTACAGAAATAGGCAGTGGATGGTCTGGAGTATCTAGTATTACATTCAATATAGCCAGTTCTGCTAAATATAATTATTACACTGTAGCATTTAATCCATCTGAGTATCCACTTTATAACGATAATCCTGTGGCAGCATCTGCAACCGTTACCGTTGTAGTTGATGGTTAGAATGGACAAGATGGGTCAGCTGCTAACACTCAATATACAGATATTAGATTTAGAGGAGTTTGGAATTCATCTACTAGATATTACTATGCTACAGCATCATCAATAGGTCTAAGTAATTATGAAAATCCTAGTAATGCATATGTTAGAGATTAGGTAATTTACAAAGGTGGTGTATATCTAGTTAAGACTGTTAATTCTGGCGGAGTATACGGTCAAACTCCTAGTTCTAGTTCATCATATTGGGAATTAGTGTCTAGTGTTAGTGCCATGGCAATTAATACATTGTTGGCAGATAATGCTGTATTAGGTGCATTTCATTTCTCTAATAATGTATTTTGGTCAGGTGATGGAGGTAGTTCATCTAGTGCAGCTAAACTATATATGAATAGCAGTACTGGTGAATTTAGAGCATCTAATGGTACGTTTACTGGTACTGTAAATGCTAAGGCTGGTACGTTTAAAGATCTATATTTTGAAAATTGTTTTACTAAAAATAGATTTCTAAATATTACACATCTAAATAGATCTTCATCTGATATAGATGATCCTAAATATGGTGATACATATTGTTCAAATAGTAGGTTATATTCTTATCAATCAGATGGTTGGGAAGATGCATTAGAATTATATACTAGTTCTACTAATGCAATAAGCGTATATGCTAATCCTTCTTATTCTAAAATTATACATATGACTGGAGCAAAAATAGGTTATACAAACAAATTGATATTACCAAGTGTTAGTGAAGATAATTATGGTACAGAAATGACTATTGTTTGTAGACAATATCCATCAATTAGAGCTATTACTGGAACAGAAGGTGATCTGCACATAGTTACATATGATAGTAGAGGAAGTACTTATACAGATGAAAGAACTTTAGTTTTAGCTAAAGGTAATAACGGCGGTATATTAAACGTAGTTAGTACTCCATAGGGATGGCTCATTACAAATTGTTCGCACGATGGTTGCTCAGATTCTGGTATTATTCTAAAGTTTAAAGTTTAGTACAATGGTAGTTCATATGCAGTGGTATCGTCTAGTATACACAGTATATATAATTTTAGTAATAGTAAAATTAGTTGTACTAGAAGTGGAGCAGGAGCGGTAGGAATAACTATAACTAGCGGGACTAGTTATTTTTGGACTCCATGTGATGTACGAGTATATGGAAGTTATAGAACAGAAGGTGTAACTGGTAGTAATGCTCATCCAATATATGCAACTTTAATATCATATAGTACTGGAGTTACTGCTTTGAACATAAGTGTACAATTAGCAGATGATGATACTCTAAATGATGGTAATTTCTATGTAGATATTTACGGTGGTTTTGCACAATATATAGGAAACAATCCGACTTAATTTTATGAATATACACAATCAAATTAAATAGTTAAGTGATAGAGAACTACTAGAGGGCATCTATTAGATGCTCCTAGTAGTAATGTAGGAACAATTAATCAGCGATAGTAAATAGTTAGGTATAAATGTTATAGCTGATTTATTAGTAGATAATATGTATAGAAATAGAGAAAGAAATGAAAATAATAACAATGCACCATATATTAGGCAATAAAGTATTAGAATATGATGTTGATGATAGAGGAGTTATCGTAGATGAGAGAGAAATTGATAGAACTGTTAATCCTAAACCTAATATAGCTGATTGGGTGAAAGAACACATGGTGTTTTGGTATGATATGTCAAAGCCTGTGGATGTTTATGTTCCCGGCGTTACTTATGCAAATCCTTTTGTTAATGGTGGTGGAAAATTGACTTATGATAATACTATAAATAAGTGTACGATAACTCATACACCTACAAATAACAATAATATTTCATTTTGGCAAATAATTGTAAAACCGTTACAATATGTAGAATCTTATAAAATACGGGTGACAGGATTGCCAACAGGTTTCACCATTAAAGGAAGATTAGGATATGATATTCAGATAACGTCTGATGGAGAATATGACATACCTGAATACAGGAACAGTAGCACAACAAACACATCTTATCCCGGATTTTATTTGGCAGGTGATAATGTGAATGATGTGGATTGTAATATTGTGGTAGAAGAAATACCTACAAAACAATCCGTTCCCACAAACGAGATACTAAAAGCCAATCCATACCTGCAAGACCATAGCGGAAACAACAGACCGCTTAAATTGAACAATTTCCTATTTGCTGCAATGAGCGGTGTGGGAGGGTATGAATATAACTGGCTTGACAGCGCACTATTTATCACCTATTTAAGTGGCGCAAGAGGTGATGGAACGATAACAGACAATACTATTACTATAAATAATGTAAAAGTAAGTAGTGGAGTCATAGAAACTAGAGTAAGTTCTCCGTCTAAAAAATACAAGGTAAGAGTAACAGGTATCACATCTAATGAAACATTGAGATATGTAATATATGGAGATACATCATTAGGTGAATTGGCAACGATTATATTTGATATGAAAAAGGATGGAGAGTACGAATTACCTGCTTCCACATATTCCGCTACATATAATATGAAATGGCAAGTTATAGCAGCTTCCTATCCCCATACCTGTAATATCACAATTGAGCAAATCCCATCCTATCCCAACGCCCTAGTGACAGACGGAGTGGATGATTACGGACAGGTGCAGAACTTGCAACAAGGGGTGAAGGTGTTGTTCATGACAGCAACCTCATTAGCGTTATATAAGACATGGTATGCCCAAAATAGCTTTTCTATATACGGACAACCTAATACAATTGCATATAATTATAGAAATGCGGATGGCGTTACCTATTTGGATGGAACGTTAAATGAAACAATTCAAACAAACAACCTGCTAAACAAAAAGAAAACCGTAACAATTGTAAATCCTACCGATGGAAGCAATAACAACGTAATATTTTTTAATAGTTACGGTTCTTCTTATATGAACCTGGCTTTCTACAACTCCTTCGGGTTCGATTCCGTCCCCACCAAACAGGATGACGGATTCACCGAACAGGATTTAATTAATTATGTACTTGAAAATTTGATAACAAAATGAGATACATTATAGTAACAATAGAATGGTGTATGGAACATGGAATTGTTCCGCCCATCCACGCAAGAAGAAGTGTTGACGGAACAATGATCCTGTTACACGAGGATTTTGTCGCACCCGTATTGGGAGATGAAGAGATTTCTTCCTATCTTTACGACAGCAATGAGTTAAATGAAATTTTAAACAGCGAAGTATGGACAGAAATGAATTAATAGATAAATTAAAACCTTATTTTAAAATATAGGAATTAGTGTGCCCTCATTGCTACTCTAAATTTGGTGAAACTTCTTGGTAGTTTATAAGTACTGAATTACTTAGTACTTTGTATGTATTACGTACTAAGATATTCAATAAACCTATTACTATTAATACTTGGAAATCTGGTGGATAGTTCTCATAGAGAGGATTACGTTGCAATATGTGTTAGTTAGTAAAGAGTAAAAATAACGTTTACTTATCGGCTCATGCGCTTGGTAAAGCGATAGACTTTAATGTAAAGGATTTAGATAGTAATACAGTAAATAATATAGTAAGATAGAATGCTGAATTATTTGAATACCCTATTAGATTAGAAGCTAATACTGATGGATGGTCACACATCGACGTATACCAGCCAAAAGACTCTTCTAAGAAGCTTTTAGAATTCAACGGATAAGTTGTTCATTTAATAAAGAAAATGGCTTAAAACGCCTTAAAATGCGTTATAGTAATATGAATAAAGAAACAATATTTTATAGTATTATGTATTAGGATAGTTCGGCTATCAGCATCATACCAGAACTAGCTAATGCGTATAATATGACTCCTCATCGTATAACTAAAGAGGGTGAAGTAATTAATATACCTATTAACAGAACATTAGGTAGATTATCTTTTGTTGGTGGTCAAGATTGGATACATCCTATAGTAAATACAGATAATATTAGTATAGTATTTGATGCTAATAATACTGGTGCAGTAAGAGTGGCTAGACCAGTAATACAATATTGTGATCCAAATGGATGTAAAAATTTAGTGCAATTTGCATTACATTAGAATTAATAATTAAAATATACGTATATGACAAGAATAACAAGAAGCTATATAGCTCCAAATCCTAAAGAATTCGAGTATTGGGTTGATTTATCAGCAGATCCAAAAGGTAATGTAATTAAGTATTATGCAGGTGATAGTAAATGGTTGCCTTTAAATGATGATACTGACAATGATCAGAGTGCTAGAATTGCTGCACTTGAATCAGGTAAAGTAGATAAGGTAGAAGGAAAAGAACTATCCAGTAATGACTTTACTGATGCATATAAAACTAAACTGGATGGTATTGCTGCACAAGCAAATAAATATGTTTTACCAACAGCTACAGCTGAAACTATTGGTGGAGTAAAGGTAGGAACAAATATTTCTTATAGTAATGGTACAATTAGTCTTAGTAAAGCTAATGTTACTAGTGCATTAGGATATACACCTCCTACAGCAGATACTAAAGTGACTATAAATAACACTTTAACAAGTACTAGTACTACAGAAGCTTTAGCTGCTGCTCAAGGTAAAGCTTTAAAAGATTTAATTGACGCATTAACTACAAGAGTTGCTGCATTAGAAACTCCAGCAGCTTAATATAACAAATACATATGGTAACAAATAGGATAATATTTTTTGCAACATCTGTTCAACCTAATCCGGAAGAAATAGACTATTGGGTTGACTTATCTGATAATCCTTACGGTGGCAGCATTAAATATTTCAATGGAACCGAATGGGTAAGGCTGGCTGCCTCTGGTGGTACACCTGATCTTAGCAACTACTATACTAAAACATAGGTAAACAAATTGCTTAATGATAAAGCAAACATTAGTGATGTAGATAGTAAAGTAGATGATGAAGAGGTAAAAGACGTAATAAAAGATATACAGTTTAATACTTCAAATCCTAATGGCATTACTATGGTAATGTTTAAGTATGATGGAAGTAATGATTCTATATCTTTACCCATAGCATCTACTGGATCAGCTGGTATTGTCACATCTAAAGACTTCTTAGACTTTGTTAAACAACATCAGTTATAGGAACTTCATACTGAGATGATTGATACCTTTGCTGATATACGTGCAAAGTATTAGAAGAAACTCATTGCAGGTTTGAACATTGAAATTGATCAAGAAACTAATGTAATTAGTGCATCTGGTGATCTAGCTGTACAATGGAATAATATTACTGGTAAACCAGATTTTAAACCAGTAGCTACATCTGGTGATTATAATGACTTAATTAATAAGTTAAAACCAGGTAAAGATGTTAGTATTAGTGAAGATAATGTAATTAGTATTGCTATTGATTCAGATTCATTAGAACAGTCTTTAACTACTTTACAAAGTAATATAGATAAAGAAGCTGCTACTGCTCGTGCTGCTGAAACTAAATTAGGCAATGATATAGCTACTGAGAAGAATAGAGCCCAATCTGCTGAATAGACTATTAGTACTAACTTACAGAATGAAATTGATAGATCTACTCAGATAGATACTCAACATACTAATGCTATAAATAAAGAAGTACAAGATAGAAAAGAAGCTATTGACACAGAAGTTAGTGATAGAAATGCAGCTATCTTAGTAGAAACTAATAGAGCTAAAGCTAAAGAAGAAGAGTTAGACAATAAGATTACCGATCATACTACTGCAACTAATGCAGCATTAGCATTAAAAGCAGACAAGTCTGATACTTATACTAAGGCGCAAGTAGATGCTAAACTATCTGGTGCTTATAAAGTAAAAGGATCTAGTACATTTGAAACTCTACCTAAAGATAACAATGTAGTCGGTGATGTATATAATATTACTAATGCGTTTAACTTAGGTGGTAAACATTATGATGCTGGTACTAATGTAGTATGGACTGAAGAAGGTTGGGATGCTTTATCAGGTTCATTTGATACTACTGCTATTGAAGGTAGCATTCAAGAAGTAGCTGATAACTTAGCTCAAGAGATACTTGATAGAACTCAAGCTGATACTACTATTAATAACAACATATCTTCACTTACTAATAGAGTAAAAGTAAATGAAGATAAACTTACTATTATTAATGGTAATGAAGCTACTACTGGTTCTATAGCTAATGCTATTAAACAGGCTAAGTCATATACAGATACTACTGTAACAGCTGAATAGACTAGAGCAGAAAATGCAGAATAGAAACTAACTAGTGATTTAGCTAGTGAAGTAACTAGAGCTAAAGGCGCTGAATCAGCTAATGCTACAGCTATAGCAAATGAAGTAGAAAGAGCTACTGGTGTAGAAGAGACACTGAATAGTAATATTACTCAACTGTAGACTCAAAAAGTAGATAAAGTTGAAGGTAAAGGTCTTAGTACTAATGATTATACTACTCCTGAAAAGAATAAACTAGCTGCCATAGAAGCTGAAGCTAATAAATATGTATTACCTGCTGCTACAGCTAGTGCGTTAGGTGGTGTTAAGATAGGTAGTAATATAACATTAGCAGATGGTGGTACTATCAGTATAACTAAAGCTAATGTAACTAGTGCATTAGGTGTAGATCCTACTACTACTTATGTAAGGAAAGCTGGTGATACTATGACTGGTATATTGAATATTAAGAATTCAGAAGGAGCTCAATTAGAATTATTTAGTACGGCGTCTGATGGTGGTGCATATATGAGATTCTATCCTAACAATCAAACAGATAATAAATGGTATCTTGGTGTTGGAACTAATTAGACTCTTAACCTTGGTTATAATACTGTTACTAAAGCTTCATTTGGAGATGGATAGTTATCATTAACAACTAGTGCTAATTTAGCTCCTATTAAAACTAATTCTACTACTCTATGCACTAATCTGAATGCAGATATGGTGGATGGTGTTGATGTTAAAGATATTGAACATACATTATACATATAGTCAACTACTAAAAATTATTTAAAGATTTAGGTTAATCATAAGTATTTCCCCAATAGTTATAAAATTGTTGAATATTATGATGGCTACATTTATGTTTACTAGTTATTAATAAATGCTTATTCTCCAGAATTTACCGATCTTTAGCTCATTAGTGGAAAAGTACATACTGGAATTAAAACATTTTATGATTTGACTAAATGGTATATAGAAACTACAGAATCTGGAATGAACATATACATATATCAACCTGAAAATAGTAATTTCAAAATATATGGAGTTATACATGGAGAACCTCAATCTCCAAATGTTCAATTTAGTGTTGTTAGTTCATTACCTAGCAATGTAGTAAGTAGACATATTACATTCAATGTAACATCTTAGAATTTAGAAGAATTTGACTGGTACGGGGTATCTTGGTCAGAAACATCTTCTAATCCAGATTGTACTCGTATTGGTAATATGGACATGCATAGATCATTGCCTATATAGAGTATGATGAAACCATTTGCTTTTTAGACACAATCGGTTCATAAAGACTAGTTTGTTCCTTTGAAGGAAAACTTTACTGAAGCAATGTATGGGCATGTAAGTAATGGAGAAGCTGGATAGGTAGCATCTACAGTAAACGTTATGATTAAGATACCAGAATTTTGGTATGTCGATGATTATACTCCTGGTACAAAAACACACAATTTAAAAATATGTCCACACGCTAAACCAGGATGGCATCACCACAAAGAAGCATATGTTAGCGCATATGAAGCATTCAACTTTGGTAATAAAGGTAGATTAATAAGTATGAAAAGCGTTGTTCCTACTGTTAATTTTACCAGAACTAATGGCAGAACTTGGGCTAGAGCTAATGGATTTGACGGAGAAGCTAAATGGAATCTTTATACATATGAAGAACATAGAGCCATATGTCATTTGTTCTTAGTGGAATATGCTACTAGAAATTCACAAAAGGCTGTTAATACTGAACTAACTCCTGAAGGATTTAGACAAGGTGGGTTAGGTTCTGGTTGTACTACAGGAACAGCAACTATCAACGGAGCTCAAACTTGGTCGTTTATTCCAACTGGAAGTTCTGATAGTTTAGGTAGTGGTTCTGGTGAAGTTACAGTAACTATACAATAGACTGATTCATCTGGTTCTAATACTTCTACTATTACACGTAAATGTAATAGATATAGAGGAATTGAAAATCCATTTGGTCATATATGGAAACACACGGATGATATAATTAGTATATACGAAGGCGGCTGGAGAACTTATTATAAGTCTATAAAACCTGATCAATTTGCCACTAACAAAAATAATAGTTATAAACCTTTAACATCAGCAGCAGTTGTAACTGGTTATAAAACCGAAATTAGAGCTACTCCTACTTGTGATTTCTTCGCTGAAGCTTGTACTAATGGTTCGGAAACTACATACTGGTGTGACTATAACTGGGATAATACTGATGCTTCAGAACATTGTTTGTTAATCGGTGGTGGTTCTGGCGCTGGCGGCTGGGCGGGTCTATTCGCTCTTCGTTCCGCTGGTGGGGTTGGT